>ERZ773252.353-NODE-353-length-56177-cov-9.032857_pt1 | contig 56177 bp, 46 predicted proteins | sample MGYA00580517_ERZ773252 | MGnify/ENA primary metagenome ERZ773252 (study PRJEB29015, sample SAMEA2737766) | human gut metagenome | biome: human gut; feature: human-associated habitat; material: faeces | place: China | collected 2012 ...
CGACAGAGGGGACGGGCACCGGTTAGGTGGTGGGTTCGCCATCGGCGAACGCGGAGGGATTGTTAGAAATCCTCTTATTTTTTACCATGCAGCAGCGGCGACAGGGGCTTATAGATCCCAGCGCAAAGCGCGGCGCACAGCAGCCCCTTGGCAACGGTAAAGGGCAGGTTAAAGATAAAGAGCGCCTGCAAAATGCTCTTGGTGGCGGGCAAAATGGCCTGGTACATATCCAGCACCGCCGCCTGGGGAAAGCCCAGCACATTGTAGTAAAGCGGATAGATAATCCAGTAGTTGACCGGCACGCTGATGAGGCCCATAATCACCGCAGACAGCACGGCGGCGGCCAGGGCGCCCCGCTTGGTCTTGTGCTTTTTATAGATCGCGCCGGCGGCAACGGACAGAACCGCCCCCAGCAGGAAGTTGGACAGCTCGCCCACATACATACTGGAGGACAGGGGCAGGTGGATCAGATTTTTGATTCCTGCCACCGCCACGCCTGCCAGCGGACCGTAGGCAAAGGCCGCCAGCAGCTCCGGCAGATCGGAAAAGTCCAACTTAATAAAAGCGGGCATAATGGGAATGGGGAATTCCAAAAATTGCAGTGCAAAGGCAACGGCAGACAGCATGGCAATGCCGGTAAGCCGCCGGGCGGCGCCGGTTTTTGAGGTGGATTTGGTGGTTTTTGAATTTGCGGTCATCTTTCTTACTCCTTTTGACCGTGGGCAAAAGAGAAACCCCGGCACATGGCGTACCGGGGCAATTTGGTTTGACAAGACCAACGGCGGCGCAGCACTGCGCCGTACCTTTCCTCTCATCCGGACTTACAAGGGAATACCTTGCTCACCGTCGGTGCCTGAATTCCACAGGCTCGGCCCGTTGCCGGGTTCGCAGACTTTCACTGCCGGTAGGGATTTGCACCCTGCCCCGAAAAGTATTTGTCACCTATTATTATATGCAAGCCTGGCCGTTTGTCAAGGGGCGGGGTTGACAAGTGGTGTAAAATAAAATAAAATCGAGGGAGAAATGCTGAACCTGCCGGAGAAGGAGCCTGTTATGGATGCATATTTGACGAATAATTTGGAGCAGTCGGACGAATTGGCCTATGATGTGGCCGATTTGTTTAAGCTGTTTGCAGACAGCACCCGCATTCGCATTTTGGTGCTGCTGTTTGACCGGGAGTTGTGCGTAGGGGATATTGCTGCCAATTTGGAGATGAGCCAGACCGCCATCTCCCACCAGTTGCGTATTCTAAAGCAAAACCACCTGATCAAGTACCGCCGGGAGGGCAAGAATATGATCTACGCCCTGGCGGACGACCATGTAAAGACCATTATTAACTGCGCCATTGAACACATTGAGGAGTAATATGAGCGAAAAAGAATTGCACACCCACGGGACGGATTGCGCCTGCGACCACAACCACCATCACCAAGACGACGGCTGCGGCTGCGGTCACGACCACGCCCATGAAGACATTGACAAAAAGGCCTTTTTGCGCAAGTTTGTGCCGGGGCTTTTCTTCTTTTTGCTGGGCGCGGCGGTGGAGCACCTGATCCCCGGCAGCGAGAGCAGCACCCTGTGGCATTATGTTGAGCTGGCAGCCTTTGCCTTGTCGTATATTTTTGTGGGCTTCTCCATTTTGCGCGAAGCGGTGGAGGGTGTGCTGGCCAAGAACATTTTTAACGAAAATCTGCTGATGGCGGTGGCGTCTTTGGGCGCCTTTGCCATTGGGGAGTATTCTGAGGGCTGCGCCGTGGTGCTGCTTTATACCGTGGGCGAATTTTTGCAAAGCCTGGCGGTGCAAAAGAGCCGCAGATCCATTAAAGGTATGCTGGAACAAAAGCCGGACACCGTGCGGGTACAAGCGAAAGACGGTCTGACGGAGGCGGCGCCGGAGACGGTGCAGCCGGGCCAAACCATTGTGGTGGAGCCGGGGGAGAAGATCCACCTGGACGGTACGGTGCTGGAGGGTAATGCGGAGGTGGATACCGCCGCCCTTACCGGCGAGAGCATCCCGGTATCTGTTGCTCCGGGTACGGAGGTGCTGGCCGGCAGCGTAGCCATTGACGGCGCGCTGACCATTCGGGTAGACAAGCCCTATGGCGACTCGGCGGTGGCCCGGGTGCTGGCGGCACTGGAGCACGCCCAGGACAGCAAAAGCCATACGGAAAAATTTATCACCCGCTTTGCCCGCATTTACACCCCCATTGTGTGCGGCATTGCGCTGGCGCTGGTGCTGATCCCGCCCCTGTTCTTCGGCGGCGACTGGCACGAGTGGATCTACCGGGGGCTGTCGGCTCTGGTGGTGTCCTGTCCCTGCGCCATTGTCATTTCTGTTCCCCTGTCCTTCTTCGGCGGGCTGGGCACCTGCTCCCGGGAGGGTATTTTGGTAAAGGGCGCCGATCATTTGGAGACCCTGGCCCGCTGCGATGTGGGTGTGTTTGACAAGACCGGCACCATCACCAGCGGCAAGTTTGAATTTGTGCGGTGCGAGTGCGTGCACTGCCATTGTATTGATAAGCACAACCACCGGGAGCTGCTGCGGATTATTGCCGCCTGCGAGTGGTTGTCTACCCACCCCATTGCCAAGTCCATTTGCCTGGCCTTTGGCCAGTTTGCCGATGACTGCGTGGTGACGGACGCCAAGAACTACGCCGGTATGGGCGTGTCTGCGGTGGTGGACGGCGTGCGCTACTATGCCGGGAATGAAAAGCTGATGCAAAAGATCGGTGTGCCCTTTACAGAAACGCAGCTGGTGGGCACCGCCGTGTACTGCTGTACGGACACGGAGTTCCTGGGCGACATTGTGTTTGCGGATATTATTAAAACGGACAGCCGGGAGGCCATTGACCGGCTGCACCGTATGGGTATGAAGCAGACCATTATGCTCACCGGCGACCGAGCGTCCATTGCGGCGGATATTGCCGCCAAGGCCGGGCTGGACGGCTACTATGCCAAGCTGCTGCCGGAAGAGAAGGTGCAGCGGGTGCAGGCCTTGCAGCAGCAGGGCCACACGGTGCTGTATGCCGGCGACGGGATTAACGACGCGCCGGTGCTGGCAGCGGCGGACCTGGGCGTAGCCATGGGCGGCGCCGGAGCGGATGTGGCCATTGAGGCGTCGGATATGGTGATCCAGGGCGACTCCCTGAGCCAGCTGCCGGTGGGCGTGACCGTTGCCCGCAAGACCGTGGGCATTGCCCGGGAGAATATTATCTTTGCCATTGCGGTTAAGCTGCTGATCATTCTTGGCTGCGCCGTGGGTATTTTTGATGAGAACGCCATGTGGCTGGCGGTGTTCGGCGATGTGGGCGTGTGCCTGTTGGCGGTGGCGAATGCCCTGCGGGTGCTGCATATCCGCAAAAAGAAAAAGTAAAACAGAAAAGCAATCGGATAAAACAAAAAAGGGACTGCTGGGCAGTCTCTTTTTCTTTTGCCTTTTATCCATCATTACTAAAAAATTCAGGGCGATTTTGTGCATATTTTTTCTTGACAAACGGCGGTGCGGGCGTTCTATTCTCTGTCAAGAGGAAAAGATGAAATTTTCTAAAAAATAGCAATTTTCACAAAAATTCGCGGTGTGGGATTTCTTCTCAAAAATGTTGAAAACTATGTGTAAAGGGTTAAAAACTCCTATGATTTTGAGTTTTCAACCGGAAAAATGCCCGATATTATGCGAAAAATGCCCAAATTTTCAACATTTTCCACCGTCTTTTCCACAATCTGTGGGCGCAAGGTCAATATACTGATTGTAGTGGCCGCGTGGGCTGTCAAGGCTTTTTTTATGCTCACAATTCACAAAATTCCGGTATATTTTTGGCATCTTTGCCACACACTAAATGCAGCAAACAGAAAGGACGAACAGCATGATCAAAGGCGTCAGCAAACAGGTGCTTGAGGTGACCAATCCGGAAAACCCGTATTTTGAAAAAATCGTGTTTTTTGTAAAACCCCAGTACGCCCGAGAGGACCGGGCTGTGCTGGAGCGAGAGGCTCATTCCCTGGCTGCCCGCGCCGGTCGGCCGCCCAGAGTGCGCCGTTCCAGGCGAGAGAAGTGGCACTTCGCCCTGCGTTGTCTGCTCAGTGCCCTGGCCGGGGTGGCGCTGTCCTTTTTGATCTACACACTGTGTTGAAAGGGTGATCTCTCATGACGATTTATAAGGCCGTGCGGAATTTCTTAACGGTGTTTGTGGTGCTGGCGGTGGCTGCCGGTGCCCTTTGCATTGGCGGCGGGGTGTACTACGCGGTGCAGTCCGCTGCCAGCAGCCAGGTGCTCTCCAAGCTGGGCTCCACCGGTGCGGAGGTGACCCGTGTGCAAAAGAAACTCAAGGAGTTGGGCTATTACAGCGGCGCAGCCGACGGTATTTACGGCAATGCCACCAAGGCGGCGGTCAAGGCGTTTCAAAAGAACTGCGGCATTACTGCAGACGGTGTGGCCGGACCAAAGACCCTGTTGTACCTGGGGCTGGGCGGCAGCAGCGGCAACAGTACCGGGTATTCGGATGCGGATGTGGAGCTGCTGGCCAAGGTGATCAGTGCTGAGGCTCGAGGCGAATCCTATGAGGGTCAGGTGGCGGTGGGTGCCGTGATCCTGAATCGGGTGGCGCACCCCTCCTTCCCCAATTCCATCAGCGGCGTGGTGTACCAAAATGGGGCATTCTCCTGCGTTAACGACTCCAACTGGTACGCCCCGGTGGCAGACAGCGCCAAGCGAGCCGCCACGGATGCCCTGAACGGATGGGACCCCTCCGGCGGTGCGGTGTATTATTTCAATGCGTCCAAAACCTCGGACAAGTTTATGCACTCCCGACCGGTGATCAAGGTGATCGGCAATCATAAGTTTTGCTCGTAGGGGGTTATCCGCCTGCGGGCGGCAGATTGCCGCCCCTACGATAAACCTTTTTGCCTCCCTTTACAAGGGAGGCAAAAAGGTATAGATTTATATACAAAAAAACCGACACGCGGAGTGTCGGTTTTCTTTTGCGTTTCTTATTTGGTAAAGAAGGTGGTGAAGGCTTTGTAGGCCATATATACATCAATTTTGGAAACGATCTCATAGGGTGCGTGCATAGAGAGCACCGGCACGCCTACATCAATCACATCTACATCCAAATTGGCAATATACATAGCCACGGTGCCGCCGCCGCCACCGTCAACCTTGCCCAGCTCGCCGCTTTGCCACAGCACGCCGTTTTCCTCCAGCAAGTTTTTGACAAAGCTCACATACTCGGCGCTGGCGTCGGAAGTGCCGCTTTTGCCGTGGGAGCCGGTAAACTTGGTGACCACCACGCCCTCGTTGATAAAGGAGGCGTTGTTCTTCTCAAAGGCAGAGGACCAAGTGGGGTCAAAGGCAGCGTTTACATCGGCGCTCAGGCACTTGGAGTTGCGCAGCACATCGCGGCCCTCGTAGCCCTCCAGCCGCGCCAAATCCTCAATAAAGTATTTCAGATAGCTGGAATTCAGCCCGGTGTTGCCGTCGGAGCCGGTCTCCTCTTTATCCGTCAGCACGGTAATGCAGGTGTACTCCGGCGGCTCGCTGACGCTGAGAATGGCCTGCAAGGCCGGATAGGCGCACACACGGTCGTCGTGGCCGTAGCCGCCGATCAGGGAGCGGTCAAAGCCCAGGTCGTCAACGGTAAAGGCCGGCACCAGCTCCAGCTCGGCAGACAGCAGATCCCGCTCCACAATGCCGTATTTCTCGTACAGCAAATTGAGGATATTGAGCTTCACCTTTTCGCTGGCTTTGTCGTCCTTAAAGGGGCGGGAGCCGATGACAATGTTCAGCTCTTCCCCTTTGATCAGCTCGTTGATCTTGCGGGTGTACTGCTCCAGCGCCAGGTGGGGCAGAATGTCCGTAATACAGAACTTGGGGTCACCCGGCTCTTCGCCCAGGCGCACATCCACATAGGTGCCGTCGTTTTTGCAAATGCGGCCGTGGAGGGACAGGGGAATGGCGGTCCACTGGTACTTTTTAATACCGCCGTAGTAGTGAGTCTTAAACAGCGCCAGCCCGTTGTCCTCGTACACCGGGCGCTGCTTTAAGTCAATGCGCGGAGAGTCAATGTGGGCAGCAGCAATGCGCACGCCGTCCTTAATGCTGCGCTTGCCCTTCACGCACAGGATAATGGCCTTGCCCCGGTTCATCTTGTACACCTTGGCGCCCGGCTCCAGCTGGTCGCCGAATTCGTCAAAGGGCAGGAACCCGGCAGCCCGGGCCTGGTCCAGTGCCTGGGCAGCGGCCTCTCGCTCGGTTTTGCAGTGATAGAGGAAGTCCTTGTACCCCTCGCAAAAATCATCACATACGCCCAGCTCGGCGTCGTCCATAAAGTCTACGCCGTTCTCGCGCTTGTTGAACAGCAGCTCTTGCAGCTGCTGACCCTTGGTTTTTTCTTCATTCATAAGATAGCCTCCAGTATTCTGTCCACTTGGGATTTTATATCTCTGCCGTCATTGGTGACGGTGAATGTGCATTTCTCGGTGTAAAAATCCGCCGCCGGTTGCGCCTGCATACGCAGCTGTGCCGCCGCCCGGTCTATGCCGTCCCGCTCCATAATTCGAGCCAGGCGGGTGTCCTTAGGCGCAGTCACCGCCAGGGTGTAGGCGCACAGGGCGTCCGCGCCGCTTTCAAACAGCTGAGGCGCGTCCAGCACCGCCGGTATCTTTGCTTGCTGCACACAGGCATCCAGCACCGCCGGATGGGTTACCTGATCCAGCTTTTTCGTAGCGGCAGGGGTGGCAAAGGCTTTGGCTGCCAAGGTTTTGCGGTCCAGGGCGCCGTCCTTGATGATCTCCTGCCCAAAGGCAGCCGCCAGGTCTTGCAGCAGGGGCGCGCCGGGGACGGTCAGCTGGCCGTAGACCCGGTCGCAGTCCACCGGGTGCAGCCCGGCCTGTTCCAGCAGGCGGCACACATAGCCTTTCCCTGCGCCGGTAGGCCCGGTAACGCCGATAAGAAAAGGCTTGGTTAGGTCTAAAATGCGAAAGGCCGCTGCCCGGATCAGCCGGTTGTATACTGCCATACCCACCCCGGTTTTGCGGGGCATACGGGCGTAGACTTTTTTGGCGCCCAGTTCGTCCAGCCGCCGCAGGGCGTCAAACAGCTCTCGTGCCTGGCTTAGGTCGTCGGTGGCCTTGCCGTAGGGCACCTTGGGCATCGTCACCCGGTCTTCTTCATAGCACAGGGCGTAGCAGCCCGGTTGGCTGTTTACAAAGGCGGCGTAGGCGGCGCTGTCGCCGTTTACTAAAATCACCTGCGCCTTGGGGGCATAGTGCTTATATTTCATGCCGGGAGAGGCGGCGGTTTCGCCGTCTGCCATCTTTTCCAGCACCGCGGGAGCCACGGCAATGGGGCCGATCTCTGCCTCCAGCATTTCCTTGGTTACTGCGCCGGGGCGCAGCAGCGTTGGGGTAGGGGTAGCCAGGGTGATCACCGTGGACTCCACCCCGTAGGCGCAGTCGCCGCCGTCTACGATGGCAGCAATCTTGCCGTTCATATCCTCTTGCACATATTTGGCTCTTGTGGGGCTGGGCAGCCCGCTGGTGTTGGCGCTGGGGGCCGCTACCGGCACCCCTGCCAGTTGCAGCAGTCGATGGGCCACCGGGTTCTCCGGCATACGCACCGCCACCGTGTCCAGTCCGCCGCTGACGACTTTGCCGATTTTATCGCTCTTGGGCAGGATCACCGTCAGCGGTCCGGGGAAAAAGCGGTCAAAAAGTTTCTTAGCTTTCTCCGGAATTTCCCGCACCAGCGGGGCAATGTCTGTCTTCTCTGCCACATGCACAATCAGCGGGTTGTCGCTGGGGCGGCCCTTGGCGGCGTAAATTTGTGCCACGGCGGTTTCGTTCAGGGCGTCGGCGCCCAGTCCGTATACCGTCTCGGTGGGAAAGGCCACCAGCTGCCCCTGCCGCAGCAATTCCCCGGCCAGCGCCAGGTCTTGTTCTGTTGTTCCCAGTTGTTTGGTTTCCATACCTTGTGTCCTTGATTTGATTTGCGGGGAATCCCTCCACCGCCTGTGGGATGATTTCCAAATCCCTCCGTCTGCTCACAAGCTCGCAGCCACCTCCCTTTACAAGGGAGGCTAATCGGTTACAAAATCTCCGCCCCCCTTGCAAAGGGTGACTCCCCGCAGTGCGGGGAGATGTCGCGCAGCGACAGAGGGGACGGGCGCCGGTTAGGCGGAAAGCGGCGTAGCCGCAAGGGGGATTGCGCCAGAGGCGTTTTACCCGGTTGACCGTAGGGGCGGCAACCTGCCGCCCGCCTTGAATGTCATCCGTGTAGGGCGCGATGCCCACATCGCACCGCCGGTATCATTCCTACATTATTCCTCTGCGGCGCTGAGTTTGGCTGCCGTATCGGCGGTGATCAGGGCGTCGATCAATTCGTCCAGATCGCCGTTTAAGATTTGTTCCAGTCGATACAGAGTCAGGTTGATCCGGTGGTCGGTAACCCGCCCCTGGGGGTAGTTATAGGTGCGAATCCGCTCGCTGCGGTCGCCGGTGCCTACCTGGCTTTTCCGTTCGCCGGCAATGGCGGCGTCGTGTTTGGCCTTTTCTGCGTCATACAGTCGGGCGCGCAGCACTTTCATGGCCTTGTCTTTGTTTTTATGCTGGCTGCGCTCGTCCTGGCACTCCACCACCGTGCCTGTGGGCAGGTGGGTAATGCGAATGGCGGAGGAGGTTTTGTTGATGTGCTGCCCCCCTGCGCCGGAGGAGCGGAAAGTGTCGATCTGCAAGTCCTTGGGGTCCAGCTCAAAGTCCACTTCCTCCGCTTCCGGCAGCACCGCAACCGTTACGGTGGAGGTGTGAATGCGACCCTGACTCTCCGTTTCCGGCACCCGCTGCACCCGATGCACCCCGCTTTCAAACTTAAAGCGGGAGTAGGCGCCGTCGCCGTCAATGGAAAAGCTGATTTCCTTGTATCCGCCCAGCTCCGTGGCGTTCTCAGACAGAATTTCGCTCTTAAAGCCCTTTTGCTCTGCGTACATACTGTACATACGGTACAGCACCCCGGCAAACAGGGCGCTTTCGTCGCCGCCGGCGCCGCCGCGGATTTCAATAATTACATTTTTGTCGTCGTTGGGATCCCGGGGCAGCAGCAAAATTTTCAACTGCTCTTGCAGCTGTTCCAGCGCTGCCTCGCTGTCTTTCAGTTCTTCCCTTGCCAGATCGCACAGCTCCGGGTCGCTTTCGCTTTGCAGCAGCTCTCTGGCTTCTTCCGCCGCCGTCTTGGCGGTTTTGTAGCGGGCAAAGGTCTCTACCACCGGGGTTAAGTGCTTTTGTTCTTTCATCAGGGCGGTGTAGCGGCTGATGTCTGCCACCACCGCCGGGTCGCACAGGTCTGCGGCGATCTTGTTGTACCGTTCTTCTACACGGCTGAGTTTTTCAAACATAAGCGTCTCCTTTTATATGTATTATATAATGAAAAGGAGACGGGCTACCCGTCCTGTACCACCCCGCGGATCAGCTTTTCCGCCTTGATCCGGGGCAGCAGCACCTCGCGCCCGCAGCCGGTGCATTTTAATTTGTAGTCTACGCCCAGGCGGGTCACTTCAAAGATTGCGCACCCGCAAGGGTGTGGCTTTTTCATTTTGACCCGATCGTGCAGTTGTAATTCCATGGGGCTCTCCCCTCGTTTATTCTTGTTTACAGTATAGCACCTTTTGGCCGATTTTACAACATATCCGCCTATCGACAGGCATATATTTATAGCACAGGCAATTCGGAAAGGCGTGAGAACATGGAATTCTACCCGGAGGGAATGAATGCAGAACTGGACCGGCAATTTACTACACCGGAGGCGCTGCGCCGGGCGATGATGCAGGGATCCGTACTGGAGAGTCGGGTGCTGCTTTGTGACCGGGAACATAATCTTCATGTGGACCTGGGTGCCATGCGAGGGATCATTCCCCGGGAGGAGGGCGCCGTAGGAATCGACGACGGCACGGTGCGGGATATTGCCCTGATTTCCAAGGTTGGCAAGCGGGTGTGTTTTTCGATTTTAGGCTTTCAGCGGGAGGACGATGGCCCCTTTACCGCTATTCTTTCCCGCCGGGCGGTGCAGCTGCGATGCAAGGCAGAGTTTTTGGACACTTTAGAGCCGGGCGACGTGATTCCTGCCCGGGTGACCCATTTGGAGAAGTTTGGCGCGTTTATTGATGTGGGGGCGGGGCTGAACGCCCTGATCCCTATTGATATGCTTTCGGTCAGCCGCATTGACCACCCGCGTGCCCGCCTGCGAGAGGGACAGGAACTACGGGTGGTGCTGCGCAGCCGAGAGCCGGATAAGCTGACTTTTAGTCTAAAGGAGCTGCTGGGCACCTGGCAGCAGAATGCAGCGGGCTTCTCCTCCGGTGAGACGGTGCCCGGCGTGGTGCGTAGCGTAGAGCCTTACGGCGTGTTTGTAGAGTTGACCCCAAATTTGGCGGGCCTGGCAGAGCCCAGCGCCGCTTTGGAGCCGGGTCAGCCGGTGGCTGTGTATGTGAAGTCTATTTTGCCGGAGAAAATGAAGATCAAGCTGGTGGTGGTAGAGGCCTTTGACCCGCCGGCACCGGTGACGCCCCTGACCTACTATATGGACGGCACCCGCATGGACCGTTGGGTGTATTCCACCCCCACCGCCCCTCGCCAAACCGTCACAGACTTTGTCGCCCTGCGAGCACAAGAAAAAAGCACCCTTTAAGGGTGCTTTTTTGTTGGATGTTCTGTATATAATGCGTTTTGATTTATTCCCTTTCGGCGCGCGGAGATTTGCGCTTATTTGATATACCGAATATCGTTGCCCACCAGTACCAGACGGGAATAGGCGCCGGCAATGCGGGAGGTGATGCGCTGGTCGTATTTTTGCGCCAGCTCATCAAAGCCCAGGTTGGTGCTGATGACCGTGGGGCGGCTGCAAAGAATGCGGGTGTTGATGATATTGTACAGGCAGGCCACGGTATAGGCAGAGGTGTACTCGGTGCCCAAGTCGTCCAGGATCAGCAGGTCCGTATGGAGCACCCGCTCCTCCGTATATTGCAGGTTGCCGGTGCGGCCGAAATTCTCATTTTGCAGGTCGGACAGAATATTGTAGGCGGTGCCGTACTCTACGGACAGGCCCCGACCGATGGCAACATTGGCAATGGCCAGGCTCAAGTGGGTTTTGCCCAGGCCGGTCTGACCCATCAGCATCAGGTTTGCCGGCTCCCGCAAAGATACCCGCTGGGCGTAGCGATGGCAGGCCTCGGCGATTTTATCCGCCTTCGCCCGAGGCGAAATGCCGTTGTCCTCCGCCGTCTCCGGGTAATAGTTGGTGTCAAAGCTGTCAAAGGTGCAGCTGTCCAGGGGCGCCAGGCGGCGAATGGCCTCCCGCTGCAAGTCCTTGAGCAGTTCGCGCTGGCAGGTGCACATTCGGTCACCTACATAGCCGGTGTCCTTGCAGGTGGGGCACTGATAGTGGTGGGCCAGAGCGTCCGGCGCATAACCGGCAGCCACCAGCAGACGCTCCTTTTCCCCTTGCAGGCGCAGGCTTTCCGCTTGCAGCTTGTCGATCTCCGCCTTCGCGTCTTTGGCAAAGAACGCCTTGGAGATGGAAAAGCCCACTTGCCGCAGCTGATTTTGAATTTCCTCCAGCCGGGGGACCTTGGCGCTGACTTCTGCCAAAGTGGCGGCGGTGCGCAGCTCGTCTTCTTCCCGGCGGCGATCCAGCCGGTTCAGCGCTTTTTGGTAAAGATCGGAACTATACATAGCTTCTCCTTAGAACTTAATATCCGTATTATTCATGGTGTCTCTCTTGATCTGCTCCAGGTCGTAAGAGGGCTTGCCTTGCAGGCGGCCGTCGGTTTTTTTGGCCTTGGCAGCGGTAAAACTCTGTTGCTGCTCCTGCACCTGGGCGGGGGTGGTCAGCCCTTCTTTTTTCCACCGGCGCAGCACGCTGTCCATATACTTCAGCGATGGCTTGTCGGCGTTCTCTTTCATAATATCGCAGGCCAGTTGTAGCATATCTTCGCTAAAATCCCGACCCCAGTCTGCCACCATTTGGCGCTGGCGGGCGGTGGGCGACCGATGGCGAATGCCGGTCATGGCGATCACCTTGTCCCACAGCTTGTCCGTACCGCTTAGGTACAGCAGCTTTTCGTCTGCGTCCGCCACGGTGCGCACCCCGTCCTCGGACCAGGAGTTGGCCATTTTGTTAATGTAGGCAAGGTTAATGGAGCGGCCCTTTTCTTTTTCGCCACGGTAATAGCCCAGGAGCATCAGGATCACTTCCGGCGGCAGCTCGTAGTAGATGTGCATATTCACCAGCATTTCCTGTTCGGCAGTGCTGATGGTGCGCCCCAGCACGGTTTGCGCCTCGGTCAGCAGATCGGACAGGGCACTGTTTTCCCGGCACAGGGTCACAATATCCCGCGGGGTCAGCCGGGGAGGAGACAGGGTCTCTTTTTTCGGCTTTGGCGGTTCCGCTACCGGCGGGTGCACGGTCAGGCCGGCCGGCGCGCCCATAGTGGGGGGTACTTTTGTTATAACCGGGATCTGTACGGTGCTGGGCTCGGCGGGCGCAGGGGCTGCCGGGCTGTTGCCGCTTTGCAGCAGACCCTCGGCCACCCAAAAGTCCATAATGCTGTCTGCGTCTCGCTCCGGGATACCCAGCGCGCCGGCCAGCTCCCGGGTGCTGAGACTGCCGCCGTGGCGCAAAAGAAGCAGCAGCGCCTGGAGTTGGTAGGCGCTGGCCAGTTTTAAGTAACGATCGGCCACGCAGGTGGGCACGGTAAACACGCCGTCCGTCCACAGGGGGCCAAAGGGGGGAATGGTGTATTGCATAGGTGGAATTTTCCTCTTTTCTGCGCCGGTGGCGCTCTGCTTTTTATTGTAGCAAATCCGCGCTCCCTTGTAAAGCCGCAAGATATGGCGGTGCCGGTAAATTCGGCCACAAGCGGGGTGGGGTATGGTGTGCAAAATGGGGTGCGCTTCTGCGCGCACCGGCACGCACGCGGGCACTGCAACAGTCCCCCGGACTGTTGCTATCCTGGCGGATTGCCCTGTTCGAGTCTCTCAATAATTGTAGAACAAAAAAAGCAAGGCAAAAAGCCTTGCTTTCTTTATTGGAGCGGATTACGAGACTCGAACTCGCTACCTCCACCTTGGCAAGGTGGCGCTCTACCAGATGAGCTAAATCCGCAAACGATAGTGTTATTATACCCAGCAGGGGCGGGTTTGTCAAGCCCTTTTTTTGCCGATGGGAATAAAAAGTGCCGCCCTCTTGTGGGCATAACGATCGGCACCACAACATATAGGTAAGAAGTGGGGTTTCTCTAAAGAATTTGCCGATATAGTTGCGCACCGGGGCGATCCGTGTTAAAATGAGGGAAGAACCGGGCAGCATTACCGAAGGGAGGTGGCACCGTGAAGCCGTATAATTACTTTGACGACGAGGAAGAACAGCCGCAGCCGTCTGCGCAGGTGCGCTTGGCTCAACTGGTTGCTGCCTTGCAAGTGAATGGCGCCAAGCTGCGCCGCACGGTGCGCCGGGACGAAGAAATTGTAGAAGAACTGCGGGACTATCCCAACCTGCGCCGGGCTGCGCTGAAGTGGCTGGCGGTGGCGCTGTTTGTGCTGGCAGTGGTGATTGCCATTATTTCCTTTGCCGTGTCCCTGCATAACCAGAGCAAGTGGAACGAGCGCTTTTGCGATCAGGCGGGGCAGGTGTGCACCGATTATATCGCCAAGTACGGCGCCTGCCGCTGGGAGTCCATGGACGAGCGCTACGGCAAGAAAATGGCACGAATGACCGGCGTGTCTTATCTGCGGCGGATGGATTTTAACGGCGACGGTCGGGACGAACTGCTGATCTGCTATTTGGAAAAGGGCCTGTATTTTTTTGATATTTGGGGCTTTGACGGCAAAAACTTCAGCAAGTTCTACTCCGCCAACGCCTGCTATGCCACCGGCGATGGCAAGCTGGGCAGCTGGGTGGTACTGTACCACACCGGGCGCCGCTACCAGGTGGGGGTGTGCGACCCGCAAAAACCAACGGAAGTGACCCTGTATGCCATGCGGGGCAAGAAGTTCAAAAAGGCCGGCAGCTGCCAATATAATGTAGATACCGGCGTGTTTTCCCAAAATGACAAACCCAATACCGAGGATTTTGAGCGGTTGCAGCTGTCCTGTATTCGGGAGACCCGGGCGGAGGTGCTGGTGGATACTGTGACCGCCGCCATGGAGGAATTCAACACCAAGACCACGGCGGAGATCGAGGCCAGCTTGCCGGATGCCACGCTGAAAAAGCAAGCCTACTACGATGTGGTAGACGATTTGAACCGTCAGTACGGCTCCGCCACCTACAAGACCGAGGGCGGTATCGGCTATGTGGACGGCCTGGCTGTGGTGGAAGAGATTGATTTTGACGGCGACGGTAACAAGGAGCTGCTCACCGTCTATCGCCGCCAGGTGAAAAAGACGGAGAAGAACGACTGGACCGGGGAGCAGACCCTGATCAATGTGCCGGTATACAGCCTGCGGGTGTACAACTGGAACGGCAGCATCGCCAAGTGCATTTTTACCCGGGATCAGATTTGCCAGCCCTTTACAGATGATGAGGAAACGGCCCAAAACACCCAGTTCTATATTCTGCGCAAAAGCGGCAAAAAGACGGACTTGTGCTTCAATGCCTATCGGCGGGAGAGCCAGTCGGCGTATACGGCGGCCTCTCGGATCTTTCGGCTCAAGGGCGAGCAGTTCTCTGTGGTGTATGACGCGAAGATGGAGTACGAGTACGGCTACAAGACCTATTATCTGGACGGCGAAAGTGTGTACGAATCCACCTTTAACACCAAGGGCTATACTGTGCCGTACTTTATGAACGACGCGGGGTACGATGCGGGCGTGTTTACCGTGGTGTACCTGTCCGGTGACAAGACGCACCAGGATGCCATCCGCAGCCGGGTGAGCACCGTGGAGCAGCATATCCAGTCGCTGAACGACGAGTATGTGCCGGAGCGGCTGCAAAATGTGAATTAACAGAGATTTTGTAGGGTGGGGGCTTGCTCCCACCCTGCGTTTTTTATGGCACCTCCGGTGCAATCCCTCAGTCACTTCGTGACAGCACCTAACCGGTGCCCGTCCCCTCTGTCGCTGCGCGACATCTCCCCGCACTGCGGGGAGTCACCCTTTGCAAGGGAGCCTTGGAGTTTGTAACCGATAAGCCTCCCTTAACAAGGGAGGTGGCAATGCCGTAGGCATTGACGGAGGGATTATAAGGCAAAATTTAAGCAAAATAAAAAAGAAAGCACACGGCGAAAACCGTGTGCTCTTTCTATATATAATGTATAAATCACACGTTCAGGTGCAATTCTTCAATTTTATCCCGCACTTTCAGCCAGTCGCCAAAGGCGGCTTCTTTGTTATTGGGGTTGCGGAGAATGGCCGCCGGGTGGTAAGTGCCCATAAACAGGGTGCCGTTTTTGTCGATAAATTCGCCGTGCTGGCGGGTGACCCGGAAGTCCTTGTCAATCAGCCGCTGGGCGGCAATGCGCCCTACGCAGATCACCAGCCGTGGGCGAATGATCTTAAATTGCTCCCGCAGCCAATGCAGGCAGGCCTCCTGCTCCTCCGGCTTGGGGTCCCGGTTTTTAGGCGGGCGGCACTTGACCATATTGGCAATGTACACATTCTTCTCCCGGCTCAGGTCAATGCTCTCCAGAAATTGATCCAGCAGCTTGCCGGAGCGACCTACAAAGGGCTGGCCTTGCAGGTCCTCGTTCTCTCCCGGTCCTTCGCCGATTAGGAGAATGTCTGCCGCCGGGTTGCCTACGCCAAAGACCACCTGGGTGCGGGCCTTGCACAGTTCGCATTCGGTGCAGCTGAGGCAGCGGGTTTTCAGTTCGTCTAATGTCATTTTTATCACCTTGCTCATTGTACCAAAATAATGGTTGAAAAACAATAAAAAAAGGTATAAAATATGTGCGTAAGCGAGAATTACAACTTTTTGGAGGTTTTATCATGGACAATCAAGTGACTGTTGAGATTTCTGCCCGCCATGTACATCTGAGCCAGGCAGATCTGGAGACCCTGTTCGGTAAGGGCTATGAGCTGACGGTGAAGAAAATGCTGTCCCAGCCCGGCCAGTATGCCAGCAACGAGCGCGTGCGCGTGGTCGGTACCAAGAGCGAGTTCCCGGCTGTGTCTATCCTGGGCCCGGTGCGCAAGGCCACCCAGGTGGAGTTGAGCCTGACGGACGCCCGCTCCATCGGCGTGACTGCCCCGGTGCGGGAGAGCGGCGACATTGCCGGTTCCGGCGCCTGCAAGCTGGTGGGCCCTGCCGGTGAGGTGGAGCTGACCGAGGGCGTGATCGCTGCCAAGCGCCATATCCACGCCACTACGGCAGACGCAGAGCGTATGGGTCTGGAGAATGGCCAGATCGTTAGCGTAGAGATTCCCTCTGCCAACGGCCGTAACCTGACCTTTGGCGATGTGGTGGTGCGTGTGTCTGACAGCTATGCCCTGGCTATGCACATTGACACGGACGAGGCCAATGCCGCCGGTATGGCACCCAATACCCCCAGCACGATTATTAAATAAGTATAGGTATTCGGTAGTAAAAAAGAGCACCCACGCGGGTGCTCTTTTTTATATGGAAAATGCAGGCGACGGATCGGCTGCCTTTGTGTCGCCCCTACGATCGGCGGGAGCAAGCCCCCGCCCTACGAAAATCTTGCAACCGCTATGCCTCCCTTGAAAAGGGAGGGGGACCGCCGTTAGGCGGTGAAGGGATTGTGCGCCGTTAGGCGATGCGGGAATTATCACAGCGGCTGCCCTGTGGTTTGATTTCGTTTTTTGAGTATTTTATTGGAATTTTTATTTGCTTTTGGTGTGCAAGGCTCCGGGCGTGGTTCGTCCAATTCCCAGGGAAGTTTTATGTTCTCTACGGAAATTGTAAAGTATCTCCCGGTTTGTTCGTTTGGGGAGGCAAAACCGTTGGTGATCACAACGCTTAAAGGAAAATGGTCATTAATTTCAAAATTATGTCCTGTTGATGCGATGCTTCCACAAACGGTATAATCAATGCTGATATAATCTATGGCATTGTCTGTCTCCACAGAAAGCGTTTCATCCGGTTTGGCGATATCTACCCCAAATTCACTTAAAAAAGCAGATAATTTTGGGAATTTATCTTTTGCTTGTGCGTAAAAATTGCGGCAATATGCGCAGTTGCAAAGCGTATGGATCTCATAATATTTTTTGGTTTTTTCGGTGTCGACAGAAAAAACATAGTCAGCCTTTTGAATGGTTGTCATAGGCACACCTCGTTTTTTGCTATGCGTGCAGTTGGAAATATCGTGAGTGGCAAATTTATATCGGTACATCGTAGGGGCGGATATTATCCGCCCGCTTTTTTTGTGCGTTTATCCCCCCAGTCACTTCGTGACAGCACCTAACCGGTGCCCGTCCCCTCTGTCGCTGCGCGACATCTCCCCACACTGTGGGGAGTCACCCCTTGATAAAAACAAGGGGAGCCAAGTTTCGTCGGCGATGGCGGGATTGTACCGGTTGCCGTATTTATTTCACAAACCGGTCGATGGCGTCGGACAGTTCGGTGAGCATTTCCGTATCGCCGTCCTCCACGGCGTGAACGATACAGTGCTCCAGGTGGTCCTTGAGGATCACCTTGCCGGTGCTGTTTAAGGCTGACTTGACCGCCGCCAGCTGCACCAGCACCTGGGAGCAATCCTCGCCGTCCTCTACCATTTGCTTCACCTTTTGCAGGTGGCCGATGGCTCGGGCCAGTCGATTGACCACCTCCCGGGTATGGGTGTGGTCGTGATTGTGATTATGCGCCGAGGTGGGTGCGTGTTTTTCGTCCATAGGCGTCAGATTTTTGCCAGGGCCTGTTCCAGGTCTGCCAAAATGTCGTCAATATCCTCAATGCCTACGCTCAGGCGCACCAGATCCGGGCGCACGCCGCAGGCCTCCAGCTGTTCGTCCGTCAGCTGGCGATGGGTGGTAGATGCCGGGTGCAGGCAGCAGGTGCGAGCGTCTGCCACATGGGTGACGATGGCTGCCAGCTCCAGGCTGTCCATAAAGGTGGTGGCGGCTGCACGGCCGCCCTTGACCCCAAAGCTCACCACGCCGCAGGTGCCGTGGGGCATATACTTCTGCGCCAGATCGTACTGGCGATCGCCCTCCAGCATGGCGCACTCCACCCAGGTTACCGCCGGGTGCTGCTTTAAGTAGGCCGCCACTTTCTTGGCGTTCTCGCAATGGCGGGGAATCCGCAGGTGCAGGCTCTCCAGTCCCACATTCAGCAGGAATGCCTCGTTGGGGCTTTGCACCGCGCCCAGGTCCCGCATCAGCTGCACCACCGCTTTGGTGATGTAGGCGCCCTTGCCGAATGCCTCGGTGTAGGTAATGCCGTGATAGCTGTCGTCCGGGGTGGTTAAGCCGGGGAACTTGTCATTTTGGGTCCAGTCAAAGTTGCCGCTGTCCACAATGGCACCGCCAACGGTGGAGGCGTGACCCTCCATATACTTGGTGGTGGAGTGGGTTACAATGTCGCACCCAAAGTCAAAGGGACGGCAGTTGATGGGGGTGGCAAAGGTGTTGTCCACGATTAGCGGCACACCGGCCTTGTGGGCCACCCGGGCGAACTTTTCAATATCCAAAATCTCCAAGCTGGGGTTGGAGATGGTTTCACCAAAAATAGCCTTGGTGTTGGGGCGGATGGCTGCCGCCAGCTCCTCCTCCGTGGCGCTGGGCGACACAAAGGTAAAGTCAATGCCCAGCTTGCGCAGGGTCACGTTAAACAGATTGTAGGTGCCGCCGTAAATGGCGGTAGAGCTGACAATGTGGTCACCGGCGCCGGCAATGTTAAAGACGGCGTAAAAGTTGGCCGCCTGGCCGCTGCCGGTGAGCATACCGGCCACGCCCCCCTCCAGCATAGCGATCTTGGCCGCCACCGTGTCGCAGGTGGGGTTTTGCAGTCTGGAGTAGAAGTAGCCGCTTTTCTTTAGGTCAAACAGGTCGCCCATCTCCACGCTGGAGTCGTATTTATATGTGGTGCTTTGCACAATAGGTACCACCCGGGGCTCGCCGTTTTTGGGGCGGTAAGCCCCCTGTACACAAATCGTTGACAGTTTCATATCTTTTCCATCTCCGTTAAATTCATATTTTTTGCCTTAGGCGTCCTGCCCCAGGAAGTGGGGCATCATCGCCGGGCCGTTCTCCATATAAATGCCGGTGGCCTTGGCGGTCTCCTCATTGATAGTGTCTACCCCCGTCTTGGGTGCGGACTTTTGGTACAGCAGGTAGGGCACCGGGTCGCTGGCGTGGGTGCGGGTCACAATGGGGGTGGGGTGGTCCGGCAGCAGCAGGATCTTGTAATCCTCGTACTGTTCCAGTCCCTCTTCCAGAATGGGCAGTACCCGGCTGTCGATCATCTCAATGGCTTTTACTTTGTTTTCCGGTTCGTTGCGGTGGCCGCACTCGTCCGGCGCCTCAAAGTGCACATACACCAGATCGTTGCGCGTCAGCAGATCCAGCGCCGCCTTGGCTTTGCCCTCAAAGTCGGTGTCAATATAACCGGTGGCGCCGGGCACTTCTGCCACTTCCATACCGGCGCAGTTGGCAATGCCCTTGAGCAGGTCTACGGCAGAGACCATACCGCCCTTGATGCCGTACAGCGCCTCAAAGGGCTGGAGCGCCGGGCGCTTGCCCTCGCCCCACAGCCAAATACAGTTGGCCGGGCGACGACCGGCAGCCACGCGGGCTTTGTTCACCGGGTGGTCCTTTAGCAGATCAAAGGACTTTTCCATCATCTCCAGCAGAGGGCGCGCCGTCTCTGCGGTGGAGAGATGGGGGCCGATTACCTTGCCGGTAATGTCATGGGGTGGGGTCATATTGCCCAGCTCTGTGGTGCCGCCGTGCCAGATCAAACAGTGGCGGTAAGATACGCCGGTGTAAAAATCATATTCTCCGCCGCCAAAGGCTGCCTGCACCGCTTCGATCAGCTGGCGAGCCTCCTCCGTGGAAATATCGTCGGCGCAGTAGTCCTCGATCACCTTGTCGGCAAAGGGCTCACCCTTGTCACTGAGGGTCACCAGGTTGGTGCGCAGGGACACATCGCTGTCTTTCATATCAATGCCGATGGAGGCGGCCTCCAGCGGGCTGCGCCCGGTGTAAAATCGGTGGGGGTCAAAGCCCAGCACGCTCATATTGGCTACATCGGAGCCGGGCTTCAGTCCCGGCGCTACGGTGCGCACCAGCCCTACCTCCGCCTTGGCGGCCAGGGCGTCGATATGGGGCTTCTTTGCCACCATCATGGGGGTTTTGCCGCCCAGGGCGGGCACCGGGTAGTCTGCCATGCCGTCGCACAGCACTACAACATATTTCATACGGATCCTCCTGAAAAGCCTATGCCGCCTGCGAGAGCAGACGGCGGCTGAAATTGCACTTATTTGAAGTATTTAACGCCGGACTCAAAGATCTGCATATCCTTGTTAAAGGGTACGTTCTTGTATAGATTTTCGCCCTTGCGTTCGCAGTGACCCATTTTGCCCAGCACGCGGCCGTCCGGGGAAGTAATGCCTTCCACCGCCCACACGGAGCCGTTGGGGTTAAAGGGCATATCCGTGGCCACATTGCCGTCCGGGTCCACATACTGGGTAGCGATCTGGCCGTTCTCCGCCAACCGGCGCAGGGTGGCCGCATCTGCTACGAACCGGCCCTCACCGTGAGAGATGGGCACGGCAAACATGTCGCCTGCCTGGGTGCCTGCCAGCCACGGGGATTTGGTGCTGGTGACCCGGGTGTAAGCCATTTGGCTGATATGGCGGCCAATGGTATTAAAGGTCAGGGTGGGGTCGTTCTCCTGAATGTTCACAATCTTGCCGTAGGGCACCAGACCCAGCTTGATCAGCGCCTGGAACCCGTTGCAGATACCCAGCATTAAGCCGTCGCGGCAGTTGAGCAGCTGGGTGACCGCCTCGGCCACCGCCGGGTTGCGGAAGGTGGTGGCAATGAACTTGCCGGAGCCTTCCGGCTCGTCACCGCCGGAGAAGCCGCCGGGCAGCATCACGATCTGCGCCTGCTTAATTTCCTCCACCATCTTCTCAATGGTCTCGTTAATGGCGGCAGGGGTCAGGTTGCCTACGACTAAGATATGGGGGTCCGCACCGGCCTGTTCAAAGGCGCGGGCGGTGTCTACCTCGCAATTGGTGCCGGGGAACGCGGGAATGAATACCCGGGGCCGCGCCACCTTGTTTTGGCTGACGAAAATGGAGCGCTCTTTATAGAGCGGCACATCCTCCACTGCCGCGCTCTTGCCGCTGTCTGTGGGGAACACGCTCTCCAGCTTGCTGCTCCAGGCGGCAATCAGTTCGTCCGCGGTCAACACATCGCCGTCCAAAATAAAGATTCCGTTGCCGTTGACGGTGCCCAGGGCGGTGGCATAGGGTGCCAGGCTGTCGGTCAGGACGCCATCCTCGGGGATTTCTACCACAAAGCTGCCCTCATAGGGTGCAAACAGGGTGGCAGCGTCCAACCCCTGGGCAAAGGTAAAGCCCAGTTTGCTGCCGAAGGCCATCTTGCACACGGCGGCAGCGGCGCCGCCCTCTTTCACCACAGCGGCGGAGAGAACGGACTTGTCCTGCACGCCGGCGCAAACCGCCTGCATCAGGGCCATAGCGTTTTTGTAATCCGGCAGACCGGTGGCCGCATTTACCGGAATTTGCAGCAGATACACTTTGCTGCCCGGATGCTGCAGCAGGGCAGTGCCGGTGTGAGACGCCTTGCTCATACCCACGGCGAAGCTCACCAAGGTAGGCGGTACATCCAGTTCGTTAAAGGAGCCGCTCATAGAGTCTTTACCGCCAATGGAGGGGGTGCCGTACCCGGCCTGTGCGGTCAGGGCGCCCAGCAGGGCGGCAGCGGGCTTGCCCCAGCGCTCCGGCTTGTTGCCCAGGCGCTCAAAATATTCCTGGAAGGTGAGCCGTGCTTCTGCCGGGTCGCAGCCCACGGCAGCCAGTTTCGCAAGGCTCTCCGTTACTGCAAAGGCGGCGGAATGGAAGGGGCTCCAGCGAGATACGCCGGGGATAAAGCCGTAGGCCATCACCGTAGCGTCGTCCGTTTGGCCGTGCTCCAGGGGCAGCTTGGCCACCATGGCCTCCTCCGGGGTCAGTTGATACACGCCGGCGTAAGGCATATTTACCGTGGCGGCGCCGATGGAGGAATCGAACCGCTCCACCAGTCCCTTTTGGGAGCAGACTTCCAGTCGGCACAGATTGGCTTTCAGCGCAGCGGACAGAGACAACCCTTGCAGCTCTGCCGGTACGGTATGTAAATAGTTTTTGCTCTCATCAATGGGGGCAATGGACGCGGTGGCGTGCTGGGTCACACCGTTGGTGTTCAGGAAATCCCTGCTGATGTCCACGATCTTGTCGCCACGCCAGGTCATTTCCAGTCGATTGTTGTCCGTGACCACGGCCACCGGGGTGGCCTCTAAGTTCTCTTTATAAGCTGCGGCAATAAAGGCGTCCACATCCTTGGGATCCAGCACCACAGCCATGCGCTCCTGACTCTCGGAGATGGCCAGCTCTGTGCCGTCCAGCCCCTCGTACTTCTTGGGTACTTTGTCCAGATCCACGGTCAGACCGTCTGCCAGCTCGCCGATGGCTACGCACACGCCGCCGGCGCCAAAGTCGTTGCAGCGCTTAATGCGGGTGGACACATCCTTGTTGCGGAACAACCGCTGAATTTTGCGCTCGGTGGGAGGATTACCCTTTTGCACCTCGGCGCCGCAGGTCTCGATAGATTCGGAATTGTGGGCCTTGGAGGAGCCGGTGGCGCCGCCGCAGCCGTCACGGCCGGTGCGCCCGCCCAGCAGCACAATGATATCGCCGGGAGTAGGACACGCCCGCACCACATTCTCTTTGGGAGAGGCGCCGATCACTGCGCCGATCTCCATACGCTTGGCCACATACCCGGCGTCGTACAGCTCAGTGACCTGGCCGGTGGCCAGTCCAATCTGGTTGCCGTAGCTGCTGTAACCTTGGGCAGCGCCGGTCGTGATCTTCCGCTGGGGCAGCTTGGCCTCCAGGGTGTCTGCAAAGGCGGTGGTGGGATCGCCGGAGCCGGTCACCCGCATGGCCTGGTACACATAGGCGCGCCCGCTCAGCGGGTCACGAATGGCACCGCCCAGGCAAGTGGCCGCGCCACCGAAGGGCTCAATCTCCGTGGGGTGGTTGTGGGTTTCGTTCTTAAACTGCACCAGCCACTGCTCGGTCTTGCCGTCCACCGTTACCGGTACTTCAATGGAGCAGGCGTTGATCTCCTCGCTCTCGTCCAGATTGTCCGCCTTGCCCTGGGACTTCAAATATTTGGTGCCGATGCAGGCCATATCCATCAGGCAAATGTCTTTGTTTTTGCCGGCATACAGGGCGCCGCGCATATCCAGGTACAGGCGCAGGGCGTCCTCTACTGCGGCGGCGTACTTGCTTTCCTCCACGGTGATCTTGTCCAGCTTGGTAGAAAATGTGGTGTGGCGGCAGTGGTCGGACCAGTAGGTGTCAATCACTTTCAGCTCCGTTAAGCTGGGATCCCGGTGTTCTTCGTTCTTAAAGTAGTCCCGCACCCACTTTAGGTCCTCCACGCTCATGGCAAAGCCCATTTGGCTGTGGTAAGCGGCGATTTCGTCATCGCTCTTGGCGATAAAGCCGGCAATGCGCGCAATGTCCGCCGGTACATCGGCAGTCAGATCCAGGCTCTCCGGTTTGGCCATGGTGGCCTCCCGGCTCTCCACCGGGTTGATCAGGTAGGATTTAATCTTATCAAACTCCGCGTCCGTAATGTCGCCGGCAAGGGCGATCACCTTGGCGCTGGCTACCCGGGGACATTCTCCTGCGGTAAGCAGCTGAATACACTGGGCGGCGCTGTCTGCCCGTTGGTCGTATTGGCCGGGCAGGAACTCCATGGCAAACACCCGCTCGCCGGGGGCGAAGGTTACTTCGTCTGCCGTATTGTCCAGATTGTCCTCGGCAAAGACCCCGTGCACGGCACGGCGGAACTCCGCCTCGCTGACGCCCTGCACATCGTAGCGGTTAATAAGCCGCAGGCCGGTGAGCGCTGTAATGCCCACATTTTGGCGCAGATCCGTTAAGATCTGCATGGCCTCAATGTCGTTGCCTTTCTTCTTTTCCACAAAAATCCGATAAACATTTGCCATGGGGGTTCTCCTAACTGATAGTATTCACTCCGGGTGTATAGAATAAAGATATAATAGCACAAATCCGGCCGATTGCCTACCGTTTTATGAAATTTTTACGGACTTTATGAAAATTTTACTAACTTGTAAAAAATCGTTCGCAAATGGGGAAGAAAGTGTGCTATAATGGCTATGGCGCGCAGGCAGGTAGTCTGCCGCCGTTTCAGAAAGAATTTTGCAGAGATATACAGCGCAAAGAAGCAGAGAAAGAGAGGTGGGAGCCACGCAGCGGGAAAATATGGACCCAGCCCCCTATGAAGTTGAATTTATGAATGTGGTGGTGGATAAGGCCAACGATTTGCAGGTGACAGACGCAGACAGCCACTTTGCCCAGTTTGCCGGTGTGCACCCGTCTAAGATCAAACAGGGCAAGCTGTTCCTGTACGACAAATTAAAACCGGCGGACCGGGAGCGGGTGATGCAAAACATCTGCAAAAAGGGCGCCCGATTTACATATATGACCATGGATCTGCTGGACAAAAAGGGCACGCCGCTCTTTGTCCATTGTGTGGGTCAGAATTATGAGGACTCCACCCTGTGCCGCATGACCTTTGCGGATGTGTCCGAGAGCCGGCGGCGCCAGGAGCAGCTGCGGGCCCAGGCGGTGGAGATGAATGAGCTTATCGACCTGGTGTGCGGCGGCGTGTGTCTGTTTAAGGTCACGCCGGAAATGCACATTGAGTGCCTGTATCTGAACAAAGGCTGCTGTCGGTTGTTTGGTACCTCCCAGGAGAGCAGCCGCCTGCGAGCCTATCGACTGGACGAACTGCTTCACCCGGACGACCGCTCTGCGGTATTCCAGGCCATCGGTCGCGCCATGGCCGTAGGCGAGGAAGTGGATTGCGAGTGCCGGGTGCGGGTGCATGAGGGCGAATTTATTTGGTGCCAGCTGCGAGCGGGTATTCAGCGCTACCAGGGCGAGTGCCCGGTGTTTCACGCCGTATTTACGGATATTACCCGCATTAAGGCGGCGGAGGAAAAGGCGGACCGAGAGGCGCAGCGGATGGTGAGTCTGTTTAAGAATCTGCCCGGCGCCACTTTCTTTACAGACACGGCCGACCCTTTGCAGCTGGACTTGGTCAGCGAGGATTTTATCCAGTTTATCGGCTATTCCAGAACGGAGCTGTTCCAGCTGTTCTCCGGCAATTTGGCGCGGCTGATGGATGAGAATGAGGCGGCGGCTGTGGCCGTGCAACTGCGCACCGGCGCAGCGGATCGGCGGCTCTTAACGGTGGAATACACCCTTTATATCGGTGACGCCTGCGCCCTGCGTGTGCGGGACAGCCGCAAAGTGATTGAACATCCGGACGGTTCTAAAGCCTTTTTGGGTGTACTCAATGTAATATAAACGTATACAAAAAGTTAAAGGACGGATATTCGCATTCCGTCCTTTATTTATTTATCGTTCATTTTTCTTTGTCGATAATCCACAAAAGCCGGTGCCAAAGTTTGGCATGTTTTCGGGGCAAAACCGCGGAAAGTGCGTTGCAATACCTTTATTTATGTTTTATAATTATTATGTATAAATGTTGTCGCGGCGCGCCGAAATACAGGTGCTAAGCGAGCAGTGCAAGGGGTGCTGTCGTTGCGGCAAAGCGGAAGGATGGTTCTATGAAGTTTATGTACAGCAAGAAGCGCGCGCTCAGTGTCTTTTTGTCCGTACTCACGGTGATCACCATGCTGACCCCGGCGTTTTCTGCCTGGGCGGGCGACGTGATCGGCGTGTACAACATTCAGCTGTTTTATGAAGACGGCAATGCGGTACAAGATACGGACGAGCAGGGCAACGCCTACCATGAGACGATGAAGGAGGGCGACACGCTGCAACTGAGCTACAAGCTCATTGACTGCGAGATCCCGGACAACGGCTATGTCAAGTGGTACAGCGAGGCGCCCACTTTGGTGGATGTGGACCAAAATGGCTTGGTCAAGGCCTTTGACTCCTCTAAGGGTGCTGTGATCCACAACTGGATTGACAATGAGGTAAAGCCGGTGCCGCTGGTGGGCAAGATTGCTGGCGCCGCGCTGGAAAAAGCCCTGTTCAATGATAAAGTGAATGTGGACACCATGGACACGGACGAGATCATTGCCCTGATTGAAAAGACCATGGGTGCGGATTCTGCCCTGGGCAAGATTTTTGAATCCTATTCCGCCAAATGGATCGAGTCCCTGCGCAAATACCTGGACAATATCAATTCCGTTGTTCATGTTACCCTGTATGACGCCAAAGGCGAAGTAAAGGCAGACGACAAGCTGGCTGTGACGGTCACGAAGAACGATGCGTTTTATGCCAACTTCCTGCCCAACGGTACCCATATCACCAATAAGTCCCAGATTGAGACCACGGTAGCCAAGGGCACCACCTGCCAGCTGAGCGCCGTGACCACCCCGGTGCGGCTGCACATGGGCGTGGTCTACTCTGTAAAGAGCTCTTCCGTCTTTACCCAGGGCAAGGTGATTGCCACGGTGGATGACAGCGGTTTGGTAACCTTTAAGAACACCGGTACGGTGACCATCGTTGTGTCTCCGGATACAGAAGGATTTATCAACAATCTGTTAAAACTGGTCAACTATATTTACAAGTTGGATCATACCGGCACCATTGATACCAAAAAACTGGCGGATATTCTGATCAAGTATTTGGGTATCGACATTGACCGCAATGTGCTGGCGGCGCTGTTGGACGCTTGCTTTGCCATTAAGGATATTGTGGGCGATTCTGCCGATGCTATACAGCTGACGGCTACTGCGGTGAAGATCATCGCCAACATTCTGCTTAAATTGAAATATAATGATACCATCACTTTTACCGTTGTAGACGGTGTGCCTTGCACGGACTTTAACATTACCGGTCCGGATACGGTACAGGAGGGCGCCCAGATCCAAATGGCCATTACGGACGCAAAACCCGTTGCGGCCGATGTTTCGGATATTACCTGGTCCTCCTCGGATGAAAGTGTGGCCTATGTAGATCCCAAAACCGGTATCATCACCGGTCGTGACGCAGGGGGCAACATGGGCACGATTGCAAACAGTCAAAAGTGCACCATCACGGCGACTTCCGCTGCCAATCAGGTGGTGCGAACCAAAGAGCTTACCGTAACCGGCAAAACCGGGCGGGTGCTTAGCGACGCGGTGATTCACGCCCAGCGGGATTGCAATATCGGCGATCAGCAAACGCTGACCTACACGGTGTACCCGGTGCGTGTAAGCAAGGCCAATAATTTGAACATTACCTGGGGCCTGCTGGACGGTACGGATGCAGACGGCAATCCCAAGTATCTGTGGGCGGGCGACGCCTATGATGAAACGGTGACCGACGAGACCACCGGCGAGACCACCACGGTCCACCACGACGGCTCGGTAGAGGACGGGATCGCCAGGCTGGACAAGGATGGTAACTACACGGCGCTGTCCGGCGGTACCGCCACGGTGGTACTGAAAGCCTCCACCGGCTACAAACTGCTGGATGGCAGCTATTACACCATCTCCCAGGCGCAGACCCAGACTACGATTTTCAACGGTCTGCCGGTGTCCGGCATTGATGTGACTGTTGAAAGTGCCGTAAAGAGTGCTGTTTTGGCCAATAGCGTGAAGTTGCAGCAGCAGCAGACGGAGGTGGCCGGTGAAACGCTGGATTTTGCCACCGTTACTGCCAGCACGGTGTACGACGGCTCCGGTGTGCTGGTTAAGGCCAATGTGGACCCGGCAGACGCCACCAATAAGAATGTAAAATGGTATATTGATAATAAGGATCAGTTTGAGCTGAAGGACGAGGACAAGACCGCCGGCACCGTAAAGGTGGTGGCTAAGGCCTCTTGCACCAGCGCCTCCAGCGTACATATTTGGTGCGTGTCTGAGGACGGCGATATTCAGTCCGATGTGGTGACCCTTTGCGTGGTGCGTAACGCCGCAGAGACCAATACCATTAACGGTGACGATCTGTCCGTGATCAACGGCAAGACCCTGGATGTGTCTCACACCATGACCTTTAGCGGCTCCACCTCCTCGGCACAGGCCTGCTACGGCGCCAACTGGTATTCCTCCGATGAGGGCGTGCTGACCGTAGCCCCCAAGGGCAACGACAACGGTGACGCGGTGGTTACCGGTGTGGATGTAGGCACCGCTACCCTGTACTGCGTGTCTGCTTCCGGCGGTATTGTGGCGGAGAAGCAGGTGACCGTGTATCCGGACAAGGATTACTTAAAGCAGGTGATTAACATCTGCGAGGACACGGTGATTGAGCGCACCAACGAAAATAAAACATTATATAAGGACTTCAGCCGAAAACTGGACTATGCTTATTATGTCTATTATGATGAGCCTATGGCTGCCCAGGACAGCTGTAATACTTACGCCCGTGAACTGCTGTACGCATTCTACAAGCTGGGCGGTTATATCGGCTTGACCGGTGTGAGCCTTGTCAACAAGGACGGCTCGGACGCCGGCGCGTTCCGCAGCGTGAAGGTGTCTGCCACTAAGCGGTATGACAGCTACTCTGTGGATTTGGACGCCCAGGTGGCACCCAAGACCGCTATGTATCGCACCATCAAGTGGAGCAGCGATAACGACAGTGTAAAGGTAGACGCCAACGGTATTGTGAAGCCCGCAGGTAACAAGGCCTGCCAGGCCAAGATTACCGTTACCGCCACCGACTATATGGATAATGTATACACCGATAGCATGTATGTGGCCTTTGCCAACGATCCGGTTACCGGCATTAAGCTGGACACCACGGAGATCGTCGGCGGCAAGGTAGGCGAAAGCCAGACCTTAAAGGCAACGGTGGAGCCCACCGGCTTTGGCATTGTGGGCAAGGCCTCTGTGGCAGATGTGATTTGGTCCACCTCTGACCCGGAGATTGCCACTGTGGACCAGAACGGCGTAGTTTCCTTTAAGAGCGGTGGCGACTGCGTGGTGACTGTGACCACCTGTGACGGCGGCTATACCGCCCAGTGCAAGGTGCATGTGGTGACCAACTATGACGCCCTGCAAGCCCAGATCGATACCTATAAGTCGCTGGAGCTGACAGAAACCAACTATTACCCGGCCACCTGGCAGGCCTTCCAGGATGCCATTGCCGAGTCCCAGGCTTTGATCGATGCCAACGCATCCAGCCAAAAAGAAGTGGACGCCCAGTTGGAAAAGCTGATCGCCGCTTACAAGGGCCTGGAGAAATATACGCATATTAATAATGTAGAGATTTACTTGGACGGCGAGGAGGCCAGCAACTTCTATCAATATGATGTGTCGCTGCTTACCGACGGCGCATACAAGGACGCTAAGCTGGATCTGAATGTACGCCTGTATCCCAACAATGCCAACTATGCGTCCGTTACCTGGACCTCTTCTACCGACAAGATCGTGATTTCTGAAAACGGCGTGGCCTCTCCCGCCAAGAACACCTCCTTCAATGTGTTGAAGAACGAGGGCTACTACGGCAAGATCACCTGTACGGTTACGGATCACTTCGGCCAGACCTGGACGGACGATGTGTGGGTATCCTTTGCGTACACACCTGCCACCGGCATTACCATTTCTGAGTCGGCTGTCAGCGGTTCCATTGGGGATACCCATCAGCTGACGGCGACGGTACAGCCATCAGGCACCTTGGGCGTGGGCAAAGCATCCATCTCTGACTTCTATTGGGAGAGCGATAACGAAAATATCGCCACCGTAGATGATAAAGGCTTGGTGACCTTTGTGTCCACCGGCGCCACCACCGTGCGTGCCATTGCCTATGACGGCGGCTACACCGCCACCTGCTCCGTATCCACCGGCGGTGATCGCAGCGCGCTGCAGGCCGCATTGGAGAAGTATAAAGATACGGATTATCAGGACTATGAGTACACCGTAGGCATTACCTTTAAGCAGGCCTATGAGGAAGCCCAGTCCGTGATGAACGACAACACCAAGACCCAGGACGAGATCAACCAGGCCGCACAGGCATTGATAGAGGCCGGCGCTGCGCTGGAAGGTCATCAGGTCATCAAAGCGCAGTCCGTTGATGTAAGCTATGTGGGTTACAGTCGCAACACCGCCATAGGCAGCTATAATCAGCGCACCAGCGGTACGATTGGCGACAACGATGCCTTGACTATTGACCTGAGCAAGAACGGCTACGCCAATACGCTGCATGAGAACAACAAGCTGGAGCTGAGCGCCGCCGTCGTGCCGGCGGGTGCAGACAGCAATGGCATCAGCTGGACGGTGGACGACAGCAAAAACATCAAAGCCACGCAGACCGATGGCAAGCTGGTGCTGAGTCCCTCCTCTGCCACTGCCAACGGCTGGGCGAAGGTGACGGTGACCACCACAGACCATTACAGCCGCACACTGAGCCGCAGCTTTACCGTTGTAATGAGCGGCAGCGTGATCAGCGGCGTCAGCCTGGATCAGACCCAGTTGAATTTGCTGGTGACCCAGAAGCCGGTACAGCTGAATGCAACGCTTGCTGGTTCCTCTAACAAAACCTTTAACGATGTAACCTGGACCTCCTCGAACCCGGCTGTGGCCACGGTAGAGAACGGACTGGTTACGCCGGTGGATGTGGGCGACTGCACCATTACCGTGAAAACCCTGGACGGCGGCTACACCGCCACTTGTGCCGTAACCGTGCGTGCGGATTACTCCGTGCTGGAAGCCAAGTACGCCGAATACCAAATCCTGGTCAATCAGTCAAAGGGCCAGTATATATACACGGAGGATTCCCTGGCTGTGCTGGAGACCGCCTGTGCCCAGGCCAAGGCGATGATTGACAGCGGTTTGTCCACCCAGGCTGAGATAGATGCCCAGGTGGAGTTGCTGGAGAGCGCCCACAACGGTTTGGTGAAGTACATTATCGCCGAGGGCGTGAGCCTGACGGCAGATACAGAGGCCCAGGCCAATGTGACCATTCCCAATCCGGGTCATATCCGCTACCTGCACAATGAACTGAGCTTGAAGAACAAGACCGTTCAGCTGTCTGCTGTAACGGCGCCTGCCGGTGGTCTGTACCAGAGCATTACCTGGTCCAGCTCCAACGACAAGGTCACCGTCAGCGACACCGGGCTGGTGACCAATACAGACAGCGGCAACCAGTGGGCAGAGATCACCTGCACCATCACCACCGTGAAGGGCGACAGCTTCACTGCCACCACCACGGTTTGCTTCACCCGCTATGCGGTGACCGGTGTAAGCATGGACACGGATATGGTCCACGGCTCACCGCAGGATACCGTGACGATTACGCCCACGGTAACCTCCACTGCCACCATTGCTTCCTTGGCGCTGCGGGACTGCACCTTTACCAGTGATCACCCGGAGATCGCCACGGTAGACAACAGCGGCAAGATCACCTTTGTATCCCAGGGCAAGGCCACCATTACCGCCACCACGGTGGACGGCGGCTACACCGCCACGGTGATTGCCTATACGACTTATGATTTCTCCGCCTTGCAGCAGGCTATTGCGGATGCCGGTGCGGTGGATTACAAGGATTACGCTTACGATTACGGTATGGCGTTTAAGACCGCTTACGATAAGGCCGTGGCGGTCAATGCGGACTATGAGTCCTCACAGGATGTCATTGACGCTGCCACCTCCGCACTGAAACAGGCCCAGAATGCCCTGGTCGGCCACGAGTTCGTCGGCCCCGGCGAGATTGGCTTTACCAGCGGCGGCGCTGCGGTGACCGAGGGCAAGGCGCTGGTTGTGGATGACAACCAGCAGGTGACCCTGTCTGCTGCCTATGCCGACGGCGCGATGGTGCAGGATCCGTCCTGGACCACGGCGGCAGAAAACAATGTAACCGCTGCTACGGATGCTGCCGGCAACTTGGTGCTTACCAAGACCAACGCAGACGCCTCCGGCAGCGTGAAGGTGACCTACACCTTGAAGGACGCTTACGATCGGACTTATACCAAGACCATCACCGTCAAGCTGGTGAACCAGAAGATCAACATTGACAGCTTCAAGTTCACTTACGACGGCAATGAGGTAGAATCTGTGTCTTACGGCTGCAGCGGTGTGTACACCAACAAGAGCATTCAGCTGGGCGTGAGCACCTATCCTGCAGACGCAGACGCCTATGTGTCCGCTTTGTGGACCTCCAACAATAAGAACCTGGTGGTGGACCAAACCGGTAAGGTTTCTGCCAGCGGCGTCATGTTCGGCACCAAATACACCGCCACCATCACCTGCACCTTGACCCTGGAGGACGGCTCCACTGTGACCAACTCCATTCAGGTGACCTTTAACAGAATTTAACCCGTCAACGAAAGGACTCTAAGTTATGCAACAAAAAACCAAAAAATGGCTCAGTCTGGTGCTGGCCGTCTTGCTGGTGTCCGCTTGTTTTACGGGTACACTCCTTGTACGGGCGGCGCAGGATGTGGCGATTGATGAGACCCATTTCCCGGACGCCGGCTTCCGTCAAATCGTGGCAGAGAAGTGTGATAAAAACGGCGACGGTATTCTCTCTGATTCTGAGCGCAGCAGCATCACCCGTATGATGCTGCCTGCGTGGCAGGAGGATGTGCTGGGGGAAGGTACCCCCATTGTCAGCCTGGAGGGCATACAGTATTTCTATAATCTGCAAAATCTCTATTGCGCAGACATTGGGCTGACCTCGCTGGATGTGAGTGCCCTGTCCAAGCTGACCCAGCTGACCTGTATGGACAATGCGTTGGGCACGCTGGATCTAAGCAAAAACACGGCGCTGACCCAGATCAACTGTGCTGCCGACCAGCTGACGGAGCTGAAATTACCTGCCGGTGTGCAGCGCCTGCTGTGTGAGAACAACGCGCTTACCGCCTTGGATTTGTCCGGCTGCACAGCGCTGACTTATCTAAAGTGTGCCAACAACCAGTTGGCTACACTGAATTTGGGTGCCAACACAGCGCTTTCCACCCTGATCGTGTCCAATAACCACCTGCCGTCGCTGGATCTGCGCGCCAATACGGCGCTGGCCGCTGTGACCCTGGGCCAGCAGACCATTACGGTGAACGCTACGCAACAGGACAATGTGTTTTATGCCCCGGTGGACGGTTTGGCTGCGGACGGCGTGGTGTACCAGGATACGGAGAAGTATGAGAACGGCAATTTTGTCACCGCGGATTATGCGCTGATGCAAAACGGCTTTACTTATGAGTACGCCACCGGTTCGGATCTGGCCGGCGCCTTGACGGTAGATGTGACGGTTGTCAAGGACTTTTATCAGGTGCGCTTTTATGGGGACGAAACCAAGAATGTGCTCCTTTCTGCCGTAGCGGTGAACAGCGGCCAAACGGCGGTTGCACCTACGGACTTTGCTTTGCCCCAGTGTAAGGCGCTGGCCGGTTGGAGCGACACGCTGGAGAATATCACGGCGGATAAAGAGGTGTACGCCCTGTACACGGACGATCACCACTACGCAGTTACTGCCTTTAGCACCGATGGCGTGGCCACCATCTCCTGCACCGGCGGCTGTGGGGTAGACACGCGCACGGTCACCTTCCTGGACTGCCTGAATGCCAAGACTGGCAGCGACCGCTATGAGCAGCTGCTGGATGTGAACGGCGACGGGATCATTAACGCCCGGGATTACGTGCTGCTGGATCGCCAGTTCAACGCTGCAAAATAATAAACCCACAAAACAGAAGGACCACCCGTATGGGTGGTCCGTTTTTCGTTGTTATAAAATGGGGCAATGTATTTGCGTAAAATATACATTTGTAGGGTGCGATGAGTGAATTGCACGCAGTGCGGGCGGCAGGTTGCCGCCCCTACGGTCAATCGGTTACAAAAGTGCCCTCGTAGGGGCGGATAGTATCCGCCCGCCGTAAGAACCGTCCGTCAATGCCCTTAAATAATATTCCGATAAAATCGAATGGTAAAGGTGGTACCGACGCCTACGGTGCTTTGCACCTCCACGGTGGCGTTCTCCCGGTTCAGCACGGATTTGCTCAGCGCCAGTCCAATGCCAACGCTGTCTTCCCCGGCGTTTTTGCCCTTGTAAAACCGCTCAAAGATATGGGGCAGGTCCTCTTTTTCGATTCCGCAGCCATCGTCGGCGATCACCAGCTGGCAATAGAGGGCGGTCTGGGTGCCGGTTAGGCGCAGGGTACCGCCGTTGTCCATGTGTTCCAGGCAGTTTTTGACAATATTCTGCACTGCTTCCACCGTCCACAGCCGGTCGCCCAAAAATTGCCCTTGCCGGCAGTCCACGGCCAGCGTCATTTGGCGCAGCTCCGCTTGAATGATAAAGGGCGCCAGCGCCTGCTCCACCACTGCGGTCAGCTCCACCGGCTCCTTGTGCAGCACTGCCGTGCCCGCGTCAAATTTGCTGATCTTCAGCAGAGTGGTGATCATCCACTGCATTTTTTCCAGCTGGGTGGAAATACCCTTTAGGAATTCCAGCCGCTTTTCGGCGGGTAGATCCTCTTCCAGCAGCAGATCCGTCATCACCGTCATGGAGGTGATGGGGGTCTTTAGCTGGTGCGAGACGTCGGCCAGCGCGTCCGCCAGGTAGGTTTTGTCCTTTTGCATCAGTTCCGCCTGGGTTTGCAGTTTGCGGGCGGTTTTGTAAATGTTATTCTCCAGAAGGGACAGCTCGCCTTCCTGGTTGTTGGCGGGCACCAGCAGCGGCGCCGTACCGTTGACCAGGGTGGTCAGGTAATCGGACAGCCGCCGAATTTCTCGGGTTTGATTGCGGGTGTACAGGCAGAATATCGCCAGCAGCGCCCCGCAGCCCACCAGGCAGACGATGCCCATGGTGATGCTTTGCCAAAAGCCCACGCCGATAAGCAGGGCGCTGATCACCAGCCCCGACACCAACGCGCGGCGAAAATGTTTGTCCTCGCTCATTCGTCCACCTTGTAGCCCATGCCCCGCACGGTCTTAATGATCTGCGGTTCCACCGGGTCGTCCTCGATCTTCTCCCGCAGCCGCTTGATATATACGCTCAGCGTGTTGTCGCTGACAAAGTCGCCGGCCACATCCCAAATGCTCTCCAGCAGCATATTGCGGCTGAGCACCCGGCCACGGTTTTGCAAAAAGGTCAGCAACAGCTTGTATTCCAGGGCGGTTAGAATCACTTCCTGCCCGTTTTTCAGCACTTTGCCCTCTTTCATCCGCACGGTCAGACCGCTTATACGGATTTCCTCGGTGGCAGCGCCCTTGCTGCGGCGCAGCACCGTCTTGATCCGCGCCATCAGTTCCCGTAGGCGAAAGGGCTTGCTGATGTAGTCGTCGGCGCCCAGCTCCAGGCCCATCACCACATTCACTTCATCGTCAAAGGCGGTGAGAAAGATCACCGGTGTGTCGTCCTTGGCTTTAATGGCCTTGCACACATCGTAGCCGCTGCCGTCCGGCAGGGTCAAATCCAGCAGGCACAGGTCGAATCGGCCGGCGCCCACCGCCTCCAGCGCCCGGGCCACCGTGGCACAGTGGGTTACCGTGTAGCCTTCACTCTCCAACGAATAACACAGCCCCTGGGCAATGGCCGGGTCGTCCTCCAGCATTAGAATATTCATACCACACCTCCTCGGCGTTCTCTCTCCATAGTACCACATTCCGCCCCGCCGCGCAATAGGCATAGGTTGCCGCCCGCTTGCGCAGGCGGATGATATCCATGCCTACCGTTTGCGCTATACGCAAAATACGGTGTTGTTGGGATAGAATGAGCATTGCACTTTGTGTGTTCATGTGTTAAAATCAGGATGGTATTGGCGAGTGTTGAACCGATTTGAGGTTGAATGGATGATCAGAGAAGCAAATGTAAACGACTATATCGATATTCACAAAATCTGCTGTCAGGATTTGGGTTATGACTGTAACGCCGATTTGGTCAAGGAAAGATTGAAGAATCTGGATTCAAGCAGAGAAAAGGTTTTTGTTGCCATAATAGATGGTAAGGTCGTCGGTTATGTTCATGCGGAGCAATACAACACGCTTTATTTTGAAAGCCTGGTCAACATTTTAGGTTTAGCCGTGTCAAAAGCATATCGCAGAAGGGGCTGCGGCAAAGCCCTTATGCGCGCTGTGGAAAATTGGGCAAAGGTATGCGGCATACACGCCGTTCGGCTGAATTCCGGGAAGGCCAGAACAGAGGCGCACAAATTCTATCGTTCCATCGGGTATGACGACGAGAAAGCGCAGATTCGGTTTTTTAAAAATTTAACAATAGATGATGGATCAAATGAAGAATAACCGTGTGAAAACAGATTTCATCGTCAAAAAGCAGTTGCTAGAAATTTCCGGGCAGCTGCTTTTTCATTTGACGATTTTATAGCGCTGAAACGGCACGCAATCGGATCATGCCGCAATGGGTAAAGAAAAACAGCACTTCCGTGTTGGAAGTGCTGTTGGGATAATCTGTATAAATTATCTCTTGGAGAACTGAGGAGCACGACGGGCCTTTTTCAGACCGGGCTTCTTTCTCTCCTTCATTCTGGGGTCACGGGTCAGGAAGCCGGCCTTCTTCAGTGCAGGACGCAGGCTCTCGTCATACTGCAGCAGGGCACGGGACAGACCGTGACGGATGGCACCGGCCTGGCCGGTTACGCCGCCGCCGCTTACACGGCAAACGATGTCAAACTTCTCAGTGGTGTCGGTGATGGCCAGAGGCTGACGCACGATCAGCTTCAAGGTCTCCAGACCAAAGTAATCATCAATATCTCTGTCGTTGATGGTGATCTTGCCGGTACCTGCATAAACGCGTACACGAGCAACAGATTCTTTTCTGCGGCCGGTGCCGTAGAAATACGGATTCGTTTCGTACATAATTCAGATACCTCCCTTACTTATTCCAAGCTTCCGGCTTCTGGGCCTCGTGCTTGTGGTCTGCGCCTTTGAAAATGCGGCATCTGGTCAGCTGCTTGCGACCCAGAGTGCTGTCCGGCAGCATACCCTTAATAGCCAGTTCCATGGCGAAGTCGCTCTTCTCGGCCATCAGGGTGCCATACTTGACTTCCTTCAGGTTGCCGATGTAGCCGGTGTGGTGCTGATACAGCTTCTTGTTCAGCTTGTCGCCGGTGAGAACGGCCTTATCGGTGTTGATGATGATGACAAAATCGCCGCAATCCACATGGGGGGCGAAGATCGGCTTATGCTTGCCTCTCAGCAGGGTGGCAGCCTCAGCGGCTACGCGGCCCAGGGGCTTGTCAGCAGCGTCGATCACATACCATTTGCGTTCGATCTCGTCCGCTTTAGGCATAAATGTTGACATAATCGCTAGTCCTCCGTTGTTCAAATTCTCCGCAGAGCGCTTGGCTCTTTCTGCGTGCCGAAATATAATAGCACAGGCGAGGGGCAAAGTCAACATTTTTGGCAAACAAATTTAATATATCCTGTCGTTGCTCGCTTATTCTCTTGTTATCTCGATTATTCTTGTCAAATGCTCATTTTTAATTTATGAAAAAGAGGAGCGAAATGGATTCTTGCACGGTGCATTTGGCGGTGGGCGCTTTGGCAGAGTGCGCCACCGGCGCCAGTGACCCAGCCTATGGTGCTTATACCGATTATATATAGGAAAAACCGCCCGGTGCAGTTGAATTCCTACCTTTTTTGTGGTATTATTGCTGCGGTGATGTGAAATGATGATTTCAACAAAGGGTCGCTACGCCCTGCAAGTGATGCTGGATTTGGCCCAGCAATGCCCGGACGCTTATATTTCGCTGCACGATATCAGCCAGCGGCAGGCAGTGAGTATGAAATATTTAGAGGCCATTGTGGCTATGCTAAATAAAGCCGGTATGGTAGAGAGCCGCCGGGGCAAAAGCGGCGGTTACCGCCTGACCCGGGCGCCGGAGGACTACACCGTGGGCGCCATCTTAAAGCTGACGGAGGGCACGCTGGCGCCGGTGGCCTGTATGGACTGTGACAGCGGCTGCACCCGGGTGCACGCCTGTATGACCCGCCCCATGTGGCAGGAGCTGGACCGGTTGATTGACGATTTTTTAGAGAGCAGGACCCTTGCCGACCTGCTGACGGAGGATAAAAAGCATGAAGATTAAAGCGATTTTAGAGCAAAAGCCCACCGTATCCTTTGAGGTGTTCCCTCCCAAGCAGTGGGACAAGATTGAGGGCACCAAGGCAGTGGTCAAGGAGATGGTAAAGAGCCACCCGGCCTTTATGAGCGTTACTTACGGTGCTGCGGGTACCACCAGCGGCTTTACAACGGAGATTGCAAGAGAGATCTTGGACGACGGTGTGACCCCACTGGCGCATCTGACCTGCCTGACCTCTACCCGGGATAAAATTCATCAGGTGGTAGCGGAGCTGCAAGAGAACGGCATTGAGAATATTTTGGCCCTGCGGGGGGATATTCCCCGGGACTTTCAGTTCCCGGCAGAGCAGTATTTTGAGCACGCTTACCAACTGGTAAACGAAATTCGCACGCTGGGCGATTTTTGCATTGGTGGCGCCTGCTACCCGGAGGTGCATCCGGAGAGCAAGAACCGGGTGGAGGATCTGGAGCACTTAAAGCAAAAGGTGGACTGCGGCGTGGACTTCCTGACCACCCAAATGTTCTTTGATAATACGGTGTTTTACAATTTCCGGGAGATGTGCGCCATTAAGGGCATTGATGTGCCGCTGATCGCCGGGATTATGCCCATTACCAAGGCCAGCCAGTTGGAGCGGACGGTGAAGCTGTCCGGCTGCTCTCTGCCCACCAAGTTTGTAAAGATCGTGGAGCGCTTCGGCGATCGGGACGACGCCATGCAGCAGGCGGGCATTGTGTACGCTGCCGAGCAGATTATCGACCTGATGGCCAACGGCGTGGATCATATTCATATTTACACCATGAACAAGCCGGATGTGGCCGGTGCCATTGTGCGAGAGTTGGGCAGCATTATTCATGAATAAGACAGAGATTTTACACTATCTGCGCACCGCCTCACGGGTGGATGATCCCCGGTTGCTGGCGTTGATCGACGACTGTATGGCGGAAGTGGACGCTACGGTGCAGCCCCGCACCCTGGAGCGGATCTTTCCCTGCCGGGTGACGGAGGACGCGCTGGAGGTGGAGGGCTTTACTCTAAAGAGCCGCCGCCTGGCGCAAACCATTGCCGGGTGCGATCGAGTGTGCATTTTCGGTGCCACTTTGGGCTTTGAGTGCGATCGGCTGCTGCGCACCTATTCGGTGGACGGTATTGCCCGAGGCGCGGTGATGCAGGCGGTGCTGGCCTCTAAGATCGAGGAGGTCTGCGACGGTATAGAGAACCGGCTGCGTGCCCAGGGGCTGACCCTGCGGCAGCGATATTCGCCGGGCTATTTTGATTTGGATATTACCGAGCAACGCAAGATTTTTGCTCTGCTGGATCTGACCAAGCGCATTGGGCTGACCCTTAGTGACACCTGCCAAATGATCCCCACCAAGAGCGTAACGGCCATTATCGGTATTGAACCCCAGGACGGAGGACAAGCGCATGAATAAGATTCGCTTTTTTGACGGCGGCATGGGCACCATGCTCCAGGCAGCCGGTTTGCTTGGCCCCGGTGAGCTGCCGGAGCCGCTGAACCTGACCCACCCGGAGGAGATCGCCGCCATTCATCAGGCGTATGCGGACGCCGGAGCAGAGTTTATCAGCACCAATACCTTTGGCGCCAACGGCCTGAAGTTTGACAATGTAGAGGAACTGGTGCAGGCAGCCACCGCGCTGGTGCGCCGCACCGGAAAGAAAGTTGTGCTGGACATTGGCCCTTTGGGCAAGCTGCTTCAGCCCATGGGCGAGTTGGCGTTTGACGACGCCTACGACCTGTTTGCCCGCACCATTCGTGCCGGTGCCCCCGGTGCGGACTTGGTGCTTATTGAGACCATGAGCGACACGCTGGAGTTGAAGGCGGCGGTACTGGCGGCCAAGGAAAATTGTGACCTGCCGGTATTTACCACCATGATCATGGACGAAAAAGGGCGGCTGCTTACCGGCGCGGATATTGAAACGGCAGTGACCATGCTGGAGGGACTGGGGGTAGACGCCTTGGGCTTTAACTGCTCCATGGGACCGGACCAAATGCTGCCCCTGGTGGCGCAGCTGCGGGAGCTGACTTGCCTGCCCATCATCGTGAACCCCAACGCCGGGCTGCCGGAGTCTGTCAACGGCGAGACGGTGTATAATGTGGACCCGGAGGCCTTTGCGGAGAAGATGGAGGCCATTGCCAAGCTGGGGGTCAGCTATCTGGGCGGCTGCTGCGGTACTACCCCGGCGCATATTGCAAAGATGATCCAGCGGGTCAAGGACATTCCTGCGGTGGTGCACACCCCGGCGCCCCGCACCCTGGTGAGCAGCTATTCCCAAACGGTGGAGCTGGGCAAAAAGCCGGTCATTGTAGGCGAGCGAATCAACCCCACCGGCAAAAAGTTGATGAAAGCCGCCCTGCGGGAAAAGGATATTAACTATCTTATCAAAGAGGGTATTGCCCAAAAAGATAAGGGCGCCCATATTTTGGATGTGAATGTAGGCTTGCCGGAGATTGACGAGCCGGCTATGATGCAGCAGGCGCTGTTTGCCCTGCAAGGGGTGCTGGACCTGCCGCTGCAAATCGACACCTCCGATGTGGAGGCTATGGAAGTGGGCCTGCGCCATTATAACGGCAAGGCTATGCTCAATTCTGTGAACGGCAAGCAGGAGAGTATGCACGCCGTCTTTCCGTTGGTGAAAAAGTACGGTGCTGTTGTGGTGTGCTTGTGCCTGGACGAGAGCGGCATTCCCCCTACGGCAGAAGGCCGCATTGCCATTGCCAAGAAGATCATTGCCACCGCTGCGGAATACGGTATCCCTAAGCACCAGCTGGTGTTTGACGCGCTGGTGATGACCGTCAGCACGGACAAACGCAATGCCATTGAGACGCTAAAGGCAGTGCGGGTGCTGCGCCATGAGCTGGGCGTTGCCACCACCCTGGGCGTCAGCAATATTTCCTTTGGTCTGCCCAAGCGGGAGATGATCAATACCGCGTTCTTTACCCTGGCGCTGGAAGCGGGGCTGTCCGCCGGAATTATGAACCCCCTCAGCGACGCCATGATGAACGCCTATTACAGCTACAACGCCCTGGCGGGGCTGGACGACAACTGCCAGGACTATATCGCCTCGGTGACGGAGACGGCGGCAGCTACGCCTGCAGGCACCACGGTGGATCTGAAAACCGCCATTATCAAAGGTATGCGCAAGGAGGCGGGCCAGTGCGCTGCCGGGCTGCTGGAAGCGCAGGACAGCTTGCAAATCATCAACGAGCATATTATCCCGGCACTGGATGTGGTGGGCGACGGATTTGAGAAGAATAAAGTATTTCTGCCCCAGCTGCTGATGAGCGCAGACGCGGCCAAATCTGCCTTTGATGTGATCAAGGAAAAGCTGCGCACCACCGGCAAGCAAAAGAAAAGCCCCCACAAAATTGTGCTTGCCACCGTGCACGGCGATATTCACGATATTGGCAAAAATATCGTGAAGGTGCTGCTGGAGAACTACGGTTTTGATGTGCTGGACCTGGGCAAGGATGTGCCGGAGGAAACGGTGCTCCAGGCGGTGCAGGACAACAACGCCACCCTGGTGGGACTGTCTGCGCTGATGACCACCACCGTACCGGCCATGGAGCGTACCATTGAGCTGGTGCACAAGAACACCAATGCCAAGGTGATCGTTGGCGGTGCGGTGCTTACCCGCTCTTATGCGGAGATGATCCACGCGGACCATTACGCCAAGGACGCTATGGAGACCGTGCGCTTGGCAAAGGCGCATTTTGGGATTGAATAAAAGGTAAATCCCTCCGTCAACGCCTTGCGGCGTAGCCGCAGGGGGGATTTCTCCTCCATAAACACCAAAAAAGACCGATACCACTTACGGTATCGGTCTTTTGTTATACGATTTTACGCATTATCTGCGGGGACGGCGGTCGCGGCGGTCACGATCATGACCGCGGTGGTCGTCTCTGCGAGGGCGGCGGGGGGTATCGTCGATCTCGTTCTCCGGGGTCATACCCTCCAGCTCAATGAGTGCATCCCGACGGGACAGGTTAATACGACCCTGATCGTCAATCTCAATGCACTTTACAACAACGGAGTCGCCAACATTAACTACATCCTCTACACGCTCGGTGCGCTTTACATCCAGGCGGCTGATGTGAACCAGACCCTCTTTGCCCGGTGCAATCTCTACGAATGCGCCGAAGCTCATCAGGCGGGTTACTACACCGTTGTAGAAGGCACCCACTTCCGGGTCGGTGGCGATCAGCTTCACCACTTCCACAGCGCCGTTGCACTTGTCCATATCTATACCGCTGATGAACACGCGGCCGTCCTCTTCAATGTTGATCTTCACATCGTAGGTGTTCTGGATCTCCTGGATCACCTTGCCGCCCTTGCCGATTACATCGCCGATCTTGTCCGGGTCAATCTGCAGGGTGAGCATCTTGGGTGCGTAGGGAGACAGCTGCTTGCGGGGCTCGCTGATCACCGGCAGCATGATCTCGTCCAGAATATAGTTGCGGGCCTTATGGGTCTTGGCAAAGGCCTCTTTGATGATCTCCGGGGTCAGGCCGTGCACCTTCAGGTCCATCTGAATGGCGGTGATGCCCTTCTTTGTACCGGCAACCTTAAAGTCCATGTCGCCGTAGAAATCTTCCAGACCCTGAATGTCGATCATGGTCATAAAGTCGCCGTACACGCCGTCGTCACCGGTGATCAGACCGCAGCTGATACCGGCAACCGGTGCCTTAATGGGCACGCCGGCAGCCATCAGAGACAGGGTAGAGCCGCAGATGGAGCCCTGAGAGGTGGAGCCGTTGGAGCTGAGCACCTCAGACACTACGCGGATGGCGTAGGGGAATTCGTCCACAGAGGGCAGAACCGGCAGCAGTGCCTTCTCTGCCAGTGCGCCGTGGCCGATCTCGCGGCGGCCCGGGCCTCTGGAGGGCTTGGTTTCACCCACAGAGTAGCTGGGGAAGTTGTAGTGGTGCATATAGCGCTTTTCGGTCTGCTCGTCCAGACCGTCCAGCTGCTGGGCATCGTTCATGGGGCCAAGGGTGGTCACAGACAGCACCTGGGTTTGGCCTCTGGTGAACATACCGGAGCCGTGGGCTCTGGCCAGCAGGTCAATCTCTGCGTTCAGGGGACGAATCTCGTCAATGCCGCGGCCGTCCACACGCTTGTGCTCGTCTTTCAGCCAAGCACGCACCACATGCTTCTGTACCAGGTACAGGATCTCCTCGATCTTGCCCTCTTCACCCTCGAAGCGCGCATCGAACTTCTCGTGCACGGCGTCATAGATGGGGCGCAGGCGCTCGTCGCGCACATTTTTGTCGTCGGTATCCAGAGCCTTCTTCACATCTTCAATGCAGAAGTCCTCGATCTCTTGCAGGATCGCCGGATCCGGGTCGGAGGACTGGAAGCTCTTCTTGGGCTTGCCCACTTCCTCAACAATACCGTTGATGAAGGCAACGATCTTCTTATTCTCCTCATGACCGGCCATAATGGCGTTGAACATGGTGTCGTCGTCGATCTCGTTACCGCCGGCCTCGATCATAGCCACCAGGTCACCGGTGGAAGCCACGGTCAGGTTCAGATCGTTATGGGCGCGCTGTTCCAGAGTGGGGTTGATGACGATCTGGCCGTCTACCAGACCCACATTCACACCGCTGATGGGGCCGTCCCACGGAATGTCGGAGATGGCGATGGCAGCGGACACGCCGATCATGGCGGTGATCTCCGGAGAGCAATCCGGATCCACGCTCATTACGGTAGCCACAACGCTTACATCGTTGCGCATATCCTTGGGGAACAGGGGACGAATGGGGCGGTCAATGCAGCGGGAGGTGAGGATGGCCTTCTCAGAAGGACGAGCCTCACGGCGCTGGAAAGAACCGGGAATCCGACCCACGGAATACATCTTCTCTTCATAATCCACGCTCAGGGGGAAGAAATCCACGCCCTCGCGGGGTTTGGCGCTCATGGTCACGTTACACAGCACATTGGTGTCGCCGTAGCGGGCCATAATGGACGCACCGGCCAGACCGCACATTTTGCCGGTCTCCAGGGTCAGCTTTCTGCCGGCCAGTTCCGTTTCCCAAACTTTGTAGTTCTTGAAAAACATTTGGTTACCTCTTTCATAAATAATATTTATCATCAAGGAGGCACAATAGTAATAAATTCAAGCCGCCGCACCCGGTGACCTCAATTTACTACTATTAGTAGAACCTCCTTGGAAGATACGATTTTGCCTTGGACAAAAAAGGCAGACGACAGAAGTGCTCCGTCGTCTGCTTGCGCGTTCTTACTTGTCGATGGTATCGCGGATACCCAGCTTCTTCACCAGGCTACGGTATCTCTCTACATCCTTGTTGTAAAGATAAACCAGCAGGTTGCGTCTGTGACCAACCATTTTCAGCAGACCGCGGCGGGAGTGATGATCCTTCTTGTGGGTCTTCAGGTGCTCGGTCAGCTCGTTAATACGAGTGGTCAGTACAGCTACCTGTACCTCGGGAGAACCGGTGTCGCCCTCGTGGGTTGCGTAAGCCTTGATGATTTCTTGCTTCTCAGCTTGTGTCATAATCTTTCACCTCATTACAGTATTTGCCGATTGGCGGAGGACACAGTTACGGGATCGGTGACTCTCCGTAGGAGCTTGCACCCAATACCGTGTGATCCGTACACAGCGAGCCAATTATAGCACAAACCCCCGCCGTTGTAAAGAGATTTTGCAAAATAGTGGGTGCTTGCCAGAGGCATACAAGATATGGTATAAAAGAAACGGAGCAAAGCCGGATCTTATCTCCCGCAGGGGGAAAGATGACAAAATTGTCACCAAAACTGTCACCGAGCTGACACTTTGGCCGGGTATAATGAGGGCAACAAAGCGAAAAGGAGAGCCATTATGGACATTTTGAGAATTGAGCACTTATCTAAAATTTACGGTAAGGGCGATACGGAGGTACGGGCGCTGGACGATGTGTCCTTTACCGTGCCGAAAGGACAGTTTGTGGCCATCATCGGACCGTCCGGCTCCGGCAAAAGCACCCTGCTGCATATTCTGGGCGGTGTGGATACGCCTACGGACGGGCATGTGTATGTAGACGGAACGGATATTACCACCTTGGACGAGACGGCGCTGGCCATCTTCCGCCGTCGCCAAATCGGTCTGATTTATCAGTTTTACAATTTGATTCCGATTTTGACCGTAGAGGAAAATATGACGCTGCCCTTGCTGCTGGATGACAAAAAGGTGGACCGGGCGCACTTTGATTCCTTGGTGCAGGTGCTGGGCTTGCAGCACAGACTGGGGCACCTGCCCTCAGAGCTGTCCGGCGGGCAGCAGCAGCGGGTGTCTATCGGCCGTGCGCTGATGAACAATCCTGCCATTTTGCTGGCGGATGAGCCTACCGGTAATCTGGACAGCAAAAACTCAAAAGAAATTGTGGAGCTGCTGCGTCAGTTCAACAAGGCACTGAACCAAACGGTTATTATTATTACCCATGACGAGCGCATTGCGCTGGACGCAGACCGGGTGATTGCCGTTGAGGACGGCAAAATTGTGAAGGATGAGGTGATCCGCCAGTGAAGATCATCAATAAGTTAACTTGGCGCCACTTATGGGCGAACAAAAAGCGCACCGTTATCACCCTGTTTGGCATTATCATCAGCGTGGCAATGGTGACGGCGGTGTTTACCAGCGTGGAGTCACTGATGAACACCATGGGTGAGATCACCGCCTCTTATGACGGCGCCTGGCATGCCAAGTATAACGAGCTGAAAAGCAAGGATGTGCAGACCCTGGCAAAGCAAAAGAATGTAAAGGCCATCGGTTTGTCTATGGATCTGGGCGAGATCAGCAGTAAGGCAGATTCAAACAGCAGCAAAAGCCGCACCGATGTGCTGGCTTGCAACCAAAATCTTTTTACGATATACAGTATGAAGCCCGCCACCGGCCGCCTGCCGGTAACCGCCCGGGAGCTGCTGGTGACCAAGAGCTTTATCACCCGCAATGACTTAAAGTGGAAAGTGGGCGACACGGTCACTTTGCCCTTTACCACCTATTCCGCCGATCCGCAGGTTGAGCCGGAGACGGCACAGCACACCTATACCATCTGCGGGATTTTGGAGAATGACAACCAGCTCACCGGCTTTTACAGCGCCTTTTGCGGGCTGGATGATACGGTAACGGACGCCATGGGCACTTACATTGCCCATGTGCAGTTTGCCCCTTTGGGCAGCAACACGCCAAAGGACATAAAGGCTGCCGCCAAAGCCCTGTACGGTGCTGAGGCGGTAAAGGCGAATGACGGCACCCGGTTCTCTACCCACACGGACTACCTGATGTACAGCGGGGTGCAGATGAACAGTGAGATCACCCGGGCGCTGTACGGCTTTATGGCCGTTATCTTGCTGATTATCGTATTTGCCTCCGTGTTTATGATCTATGACAGCTTTGCGGTGTCTTACCAGCAGCGGGCACGGTACTTGGGTATGCTGGCCAGCGTAGGCGCTACCCGGGTGCAAAAGCGGGGCAGCGTGTATTTTGAGGGCTTCATTTTAGGCTGTATCGGTATTCCCATCGGTATACTTTGCGGCATCGGCGGCATTGCCGTTACCCTGCGTGCCCTTAGCGACAGCTTTATGAAAACCGTTATGGTGGCCACCGGCGACAGTGTGCGGCTGCACGCCATTGTGAACTGGAAGATTTTAGTTGGCAGCGTGCTCATCAGCGCCCTAACCATCTTTATCTCTGCTTGGATCCCGGCGCACCGGGCGTCCAAGGTGACCCCCATTGAGGCGCTGCGCCAAACCAACACCGTGAAGGTGAAAAAGGCAAAGAAGCTGAAAACCTCTCGCCTGCGCCAAAAGCTCTTTGGCTTTGAGGATGTGCTGGCGGTAAAGAACTACAAGCGCAACGCCAAGCGCTCCCGCACGGTGGTGTTTGCCCTGGCAGTCAGCGTCATTCTGTTTCTCAGCACCGCCAACTTTACCGGTATGCTCACCAACGCCCTTGACAATGAGTACGACGGTATGAGCTTTGATGTGTACGAGTGCATTTTTAATACCGACGGGCCGTTGACCGCCTCTCAGGTGGAGCAAGTTAATCGGAAGGTCAGCGATGTGCCCGGAATTGAGAGCATGCGTATTTGTGCCGACAATCAGATGATGGTGGACGGCTTGGATAAGCAGCTGACGGCGGAGGCAAAGAAAGCCAATATGGACCGCTCCGTGAATGTGTTGGGTGTGGACAACGACACCTTTGCCGCCTTGGCAAAGGAGGCAGGCATAGACCCGTCTGTTTGTCAGGATGACAAAATCCCCACGGGTATTTTAATCAACCAGGTGCAAGTGGCAACGGAGAAGAAGCAAAGACTGGTGTTAAACCCCTTGCAAGGCAGCTTGGCAGGTCAAACCCTTACCGGCTCTATGGAGGGCTATGACAGTGAGGGCAACGAGCTGTATGCCAAGTACACGGCAAAGGTGGCTGCCCAGATGAACAAGGAAGCAAGCAATCTTTTAGGCAGCTTTATGCGCCCCACTTTGGTGGTGCCCATGCACAGCTATCTGGTGCATTTTCCGTCTGTTTTGGCCAAGGGCAATACTGTCAGCTATGCCCGGTACTATATCACTGCCCAGGACCATGACGATGTGTATAACCGGGTGTCCGATGTGCTGGATGAGGTACAAAACGGCATCAGCCATACCGGCTATGACGCGGCGGCACAGGCTCAGACCATGCAGGCGCTGAATGTGGTGGTGATGACCTTTGGCTACGGCTTTATTACCCTGATTACCCTGATTTCCGTTATGAACATTATCAATACCATTTCTTCCGGTATGGAGGAGCGGCGTCGAGAGTTCGCTATGATTAAGAGCGTGGGTATGACGCCCAAATCCTTTAAGAAGTCCATTTATTTGGAGAATATTCGCTACGGCGTTATGGCGCTGGTATGGGGCTTGCCGGTTAGCTTTGGACTGGATTACCTGATGTACAAGATATTGGGCGGCTCCTTTGACTACGGCTATACCTTCCGCTGGTATTATTATCTGGCGGCGGCGCTGGCGGTGTTTGCCGTGATTGCGATTGCACTGCTGTACGCTGTGGATAAAATTAAAAAGGACAACATTATTGAGACCCTGAAGCGGGACGATATTTAAGCAGTATCCTCCATACCCCGCTTTTGGCAGGCGCCCGGTTTTGCCGGGCGCTTTTTCTGCTCTGCGCTTTGCAGCGGGCATGTTGGGGTTTTCCACACAGCAGCCGGCTTTATTTGGGGAAAACGCGGTGGAAAATGTGTAAAATTACAGGCGGCACAACACAATAGGTATAAAGGCGTTTGGTTGTGCAAAAAAAGGAAAGCAGGCAGACAGCGTGCTTTCCTTTTTGCTTTTTTTATGATTTCGGTTTTTGCTTGCGTTCGTTTTTTCGGCAATGGGCGCAGCGGTTACAGCTTTCGCAGCCGGTACAGCCGCAGCTTTTGCGCCGAATCAAGGCGCGGACAGCCAGGAACAGCGCCGTTCCAATGGCTGCCAGCAGCAGAATGTCCCAAATATTCACAGCAGCGCTCCGATCCCGTGGAACACAAAGGCAACCACCCACGCAATCAAACACTGCCACAGCGCCAGTCCGGCGGCCCACTTGCCGCCCAGTTCCCGCCGCACGGAGGCCACCGCCGCCACGCAGGGGGTGTACAGCAGGCTGAATACCAGCAGCGACCCGGCGGACAGCGGCGACAAAATGCTGCCGATAGTGCCGCCGAACAGGACCTCCAGGGTGGAGACGACGCTTTCCTTGGCCATAAAGCCGCTGATCAGGGCGGTGCAAATGCGCCAGTCGCCCAAACCCAGGGGCGCAAACAGCGGAACCAGAATGCCGGATATCCGGGCCAAAATGCTGTCGGCCGAGTCGGATACCATATTTAGCTGCAGGTCAAAGCTTTGTAGGAACCAAACCACCACCGTGGCAATGAGAATGACGGAGAATGCCCGCTGTAAAAAATCCTTGGCCTTTTCCCACAGCAGTTGACCCACATTTTTTACACTGGGCAGACGGTAGTTGGGCAGCTCCATGACAAAGGGGATGGGCTCGCCGCGAAACAGGGTGTCCTTATAGAGAAAGGCGGCTCCAATGCCGACCAGGATCCCCAGCAGGTACAGCCCGGACATGATCAGCCCGCCCTTGCCCGGGAAAAAGACGCTGACAAAGAAGGAGTAAATAGGCAGTTTGGCGGTACAGCTCATAAAGGGCGTGAGCAGAATGGTCATCTTTCGATCCCGCTCGCTGGTTAAGGTGCGGGTGGCCATGACCGCCGGCACGGTGCAGCCAAAGCCGATGAGCATGGGCACGATGCTCTTGCCGGACAGGCCGATCCTGCGCAGCAGCTTGTCCATTACAAAGGCCACGCGGGCAATATAGCCGCTGTCTTCCATTAAAGACAGAAAGAAAAACAGGGTGACGATGATGGGCAGAAAGCTGAGCACACTGCCCACGCCGGTAAAGATACCGTCGATCACCAGACTGTGGATGACCGGGTTCACATGCAGTTGGGTCAGCGCCGTGTCCGTTAGGGCGGACAGACGGTCGATCCCCAGCTCCAGCAGTTTTTGCAGTCCGCCGCCGATTACATTGAAGGTTAAGTAAAATACCAGTACCATAATGCCGATAAAGCAGGGAATGGCAGTATATCGCCCGGTGAGAATGCGGTCGATCTTTTCGCTTCGAATCCGCTCCTTGCTCTCCTGGGGGCGGATCACCGTCTGTGCACACAGCCGCTCGATAAAGTCAAAGCGCATATCCGCGATGGCGGCGCTGCGGTCCAGCCCGCGCTCCGTTTCCATTTGGCGGACAATGTGCTCCAGCATCTCCTGCTCGTTGCGATCCAGTTGCAACTGCTGCAGGATCAGCGCGTCGCCCTCAATGGCCTTGGTAGCGGCAAAGCGTACCGGCAGCCCGGCGAGCGCCGCGTGGTCCTCAATCAGGTGGATTACGGCGTGAATACACCGGTGCACGGCACCGCCGTGGTCGTCTTTGTCGCAAAAGTCCTGCTTCAGCGGCGGCTCCTGCTGTTTGGCCACATGAACGGCGTGGCGAATCAGCTCGTCTACGCCCTCGTTCTTGGCGGCGGAGATGGGAATGATCGGCACCCCCAGCATGGCCTCCATGGTGTTTACATCAATAGAGCCGCGGTTGCCCACCAGCTCATCCATCATATTCAGCGCAATGACCATGGGTATTCCCATTTCCAGCAGCTGCATGGACAGATACAGGTTGCGCTCAATGTTGGTGGCGTCAACAATGTTGATGATGGCCGTGGGCTTATCCTGCAGTACAAAGTTGCGGGAGACGATCTCCTCGCTGCTGAAGGGCGACATGGAATAGATGCCCGGCAGGTCCGTAACCTCCGTGTTTGGGTAGCCGCGAATGGCGCCGCTTTTGCGATCCACGGTTACGCCGGGAAAGTTGCCCACATGCTGCTTGGCACCGGTCAGTTGGTTAAACAAGGTGGTCTTGCCGCAGTTTTGGTTGCCCACCAGTGCATAGGTCAGCACGGTACCGTCCGGTAAGGGGTGCTCGTCCGCTTTGCTGTGGAATTTGCCGTTTTCGCCCAGCCCCGGGTGGTCCTGGTCCTTGGCTCGGTCTTTGAATGTGTGACTGCGGCTGCGGCGCCCAATGGGCTGAATGTCGATTTGCTGCGCTTCTGCCAGGCGCAGGGTCAGCTCATAACCGTGCACCTGTACTTCCATCGGGTCGCCCATGGGCGCCAGCTTGATGACCGTTACCTCTGCTCCGGGGATCATGCCCATATCCAAAAAATGTTGGCGCAGCGCGCCCTCGCCGCCCACTCGCCGGATTACGGCGCTTTTGCCAACTTCCAGTTCTTTCAGCGTCATCGGTCGGTCTCCTTTTCTCCATATATTTCTATCTTTATACTTCTATCCTTTTACTGTACTGGATTGCCTGGCTGTTAGTCAAGACTTACCTGTCTGCGGCAGCCAAATTTCTGCCGTGGAAAAGCAAAAAAAGCCGCAAGGCCGGGTGGCTTGCAGCTTTTGGCGTCCCGTAGAGGATTTGAACCTCCGGCCTACCGCTTAGGGGAAGCCCCCCCCGAGGGGCATTTTGACTCCCTACAAATCCCCGAAAATCCTTGATTTTACTGGCTTTTCTGGGATTTCACTGTTAGTAAATTCTCGTCCAAAACCTGCTAATTTTTCGTGGTTTTTTCACTTGTTTGAAATGGGAGAGCGTTTTTGGGGGGTGTTTTTTCAAAATTTCTTGAAAAAATTTTTTGCAAACAAAAAGCCGCCTATTTCCCTCGTAATCGAGGTCAATAGACGGCGGGTAGAATTATTCATATTTTTGGTGTATAATATTTTTGGTGTATAATAGGAAAAGACAAATTTGAATTTGTAGAGTACCTATATTACAGAATAACTGATTATAAGACAGATGAACTACAGGGAAGGAGATTCGAGAAAAATATGAGCAAAGAGATAAAATGGGCTGTACTGGGAACAGGTGTAATTGCAAATGAAATGGCTGCAGGTCTTCAGAAAATGGGTAAATCTCTTTATGCAGTAGGAAATCGAACCTATGATAAAGCGGTTGCTTTTGCAGAAAAGTATGGTATCGAAAAAGTCTATCCGTCAATCGATGAAATGTTTGCCGATGAAGATGTGGATATTATCTACATAACGACTCCTCATAATACCCATTATGGTTTTATGAAGAAAGCTTTGGAAAATGGTAAACACATCCTGGTTGAAAAATCTATCACTTTGAATTCTTCAGAACTATGCGAAATGATCAGCCTGGCAAATGAAAGAGGCCTTATACTTGCAGAAGCAATGACAATCTGGCACATGCCGATATACAAGGAACTGTGGAAGATCATAGAAAATGGAGAGCTTGGAAAAGTTCAGATGATAACGGTGAACTTTGGAAGCTTCAAAGATTATGATATGAAGAACAGGTTTTTTAATCGAAAATTGGCAGGTGGAGCAATGCTTGATATTGGAGTATATGCCCTAAGCATTGTCCGTAGCTTCATGGAAGAAAAACCCGAAAATCTGATGAGCCAGTGGAAGAGTGCACCGACCGGAGTTGATGAGCAGGCGACTATTCTATTACAAAATGATAAGGATCAGATGGCAACTGTAGCTCTTACCATGCACTCAAAGCAACCTAAACGAGTAATGATAAGTTGTGAAAAGGGCTATATAGAGATAATGGAGTTTCCACGTGCTGATAAAGCGATTATTACAGAAGCCTTAACCGGCGAAAAAAGGGAAATATCAGCAGGGAATACGGCAGATGCTTTGTACTATGAGCTTACAGATATGGAAACAGCAATTAATAGCGGAGATGCTTCTGTTATGAAACTACAGTATTCGATTGATGTAATGGATATTATGACAAGGCTTAGAAATGAATGGGGATTGAAATATCCTGAGGAAGAGTAAATCGGAAGTTAAATGAACAATTCCAGTTTGTCGTACTCACTTTAAATAATCAAAGACCGCTTACAAAAGTGTAGGCGGTCTTTATTCGTGTTCAGATATATTTGATTTTGAACTTTCTTTTCTTGGCTGAAAGCACCTTGCAAAGAATATCATCTACTGCGCCCGTGTATCTGCCTTGTGCTATCAGGCTGTTCTTCAAACGGATAAGTGATTGCAACACTTCGCTGTATTCGTCCTTGGAAAGGTATAAATGATATTTCTGTTCTTTCAAAACAACCACCTCCTGTTACCGCAATTATATAATAAGAAAGGGCATATAGGTAGTGTGCGCTTGTCTCTTAACCACCCCTAAATGAACGAATTAACAGGGTAACAACCGCCTTGTCCATTAGCAGGAATTTTGCTCGTTTTTTCTCTCATTAGCAGAGAGGGCATTTTCATTAGCAAAATAGCGAAAATCCTGCTAATTTTTATTAGCAAGCCGTACACCTGAAAGGCGGACGACATTAGTCTTAATTTCCATTAGCTGACGGAGAATTTGCTAATGAAAATCTGTGAATTTCACGATTTTTGTCTTTTCCCGTAAAAATGAAAAAACGCCGGAAACCCTTGATTTTACTGGGCTTTCCGGCGGAGTTCTTGGCGTCCCGTAGAGGATTTGAACCTCCGGCCTACCGCTTAGGAGAAGTCTCGGAGGGGCTTTTCTTATTCCCTCGAAATCCTCAAAAATCCTTGATTTTACTGGCTTTTCCGAAATTTTAGTGTTAATAATTTCTCTTATGAAATCTGCTAATTTTACGCCGTTTTTTCCCTTCATTTTAGCAAGGTATTAGCAACTGCAAAGATTTTTGGGGGACATCATTCAGTTAATCTGATACTCGTTGCGAGTGCTAAATCGCCGTAGCACTTTTTCGTTATTTTCGAGTATCTTATCAAATTCGTGTTTTTATTATACTGATTTTGAGTATCAATTTCAAGGCTGTATTTGGGCATTAAAATGGCAACCCTTGCGGATTGCCATTTTTTCGGTCTATATTGTTTTTGCCATTGCCTTTAACAACGCCGCTGCTTCCGGGTTGGATAACAGCTTTGCAATCAGAGAAGCATTTTCTTCTACACTGTTGTCATCGGAATTTTCTTCTTCCTCTACAGGAGTTTCCTGAACCTCTGCCATCGGGTCAAGCAATTCAACGGAGGTTTCAAACTTTGGCATAGGAGCAGTTTTGCCTTCTTCAACATTTTTCAGTCCTTTGGCATTGTAGAACTGTTCCTCAAATTTCTGTGCATTGTAGCGTCTGTCCTCGTCAATGATATGGCTGTAAACATCGGCTACCATATCCATTCTTGCGTGTCCTGAGTCGCCCTGAACGGATTTCATATCGCCGCCGTTCCATTTCAGCTTGTAGGTAATACTTGCGTGGCGGAAGCTGTGAAACACTATATCGGGGAGGTCATTATCCTTTATCAGCTTTTTCAAGGCACGGTTGATTACCTGACCTTCCATCGGTCTGCCTGACGAATGACAGAATACCAAGTTGTAATCAAAATACTCGTCTCCAAAAAGTTCTTTCATTTCATCAATCTGCTTTTTCCTCTCCAACAGCATTTGAGCAACGGTTGACGGTAAGAATATTTTTCTCACACTCGTTTTCGTCTTAGGTGTTTTCAAAACGAGAGAGGTGTTTGTATTTGATAAGGTTCTCGGAAATATACGGATAATATCTTTGTTTTCAAGAACCTCCATTACATCTCTGTTTACACGCTGAAGCTCCTTATTTACATAGATGGAAGCATTGTTGTCTTTCAAGTTTTCCTCAGATATATCAACACAATCCAAGTCAGTCCAAGCATTTCTCCCATTCGTAGTGAACAGGCGAAGGAAAGATTGATAGCTAAAGAGAGAATGTCATCGTCGCACACTTCGAGAGCGTGCATAAGCGTTTCCGCTGTCCAAATCTCTCGTTTTTGATGTTCCTCTTTCGGTAGGGTTGCATTGAGAACCGGATTTCTTGTCATCAGCTCCCATTTTACTGCCTGATTAAAGGCACTTCTTAAAAACTTATGGATTTCTCTTACGGTATGTACAGTCAGATATTCGTTTTTTGGCTTTTTGTTCTGCACCGATTTTGTCTTGACTTTCAATAAGCTCTGATAGAACTTATCCATTAGTCTCGGTGTCAGTTCTTCAAGCTTCACATCTCCGATAAGCGGAATAATGTAATTATACATAAGACCTTTCTTTGAACGGTAGGTTGACATCGCCCAGTTGTTTACCCCATACACGGAGCAATATTCTTCAAGCAGGTCTGCTACGGTTGTAGCTGTGGGAACGATAAATGTACCGGTTTGCTGTTCAAATTCTATCTGAGTTTTTCTCTTTTTCGCATCTGCATTTGTATCAAAGGTTTCCCATTTCTGATGTTGGGTACCGTCATCATCCTTGTAGGTATATACAACAGAATAACGGTTCTTTCTTTTTACGATAGAAGCCATTCTTCAATCCTCCTTATTCATTATCTAACCACTTATCAAAACTTGATTTTGTAATGCGGTAGCCGTTTTCAAGCATTATCGCCTGAAAACAACCCTGTTTGATAAGTTTATATACAGTCTGACGGGTGATACCTAAAATGTACTGTACTTCTTCTACTGAGTAACTCTTTTTGGAAAATGTACCGCCATTTAATTTGCGGACTTTATCTTCAATCGACATAGTTTTCCACCTCCTCGATTTCCTTGACCTTGGTATATTTAGTCTGTGAACCGTACCATTTATCGAAACTCTCCCTTTTAATACGACGCTTGCCTTCAACCCAGATAAACTCAACGATACCGTCATTCATCAGGTCATTTGCTGTACTCCTCGGGATGCCAAGCACCTTTGCGACAGTAAGAGGAGAGAGCGTTTTGCCGTATTTCTTGCCGGGTCTTTCACCGTTCACTTTTTCATAGTGGAATTGACCTGAATACCAATCTTCAAAGCTGTCCACATCAACCCTCATTTTGCCCATAACCAAGTAAGTCTTAAAACGGCATTGATTGATGAGTCGATATGTTGCGGTCTTTCCAAGTCCGAGTATTCTCATTACATCGGGTACGGACATAGTCTTTTTGTCCTGATAGGTTAGAACTGCCTTTACGACCTTTTTGTTTTCCTCAACACTTTTCTTCGAAGCTCTGTATTCATTTCCTAATTGGTCGTGGCAATATTTATTCTCAATACCCCTTGCCGTGCAAGACGCTGTGGGAAGTCACTAAGGAACAGATAGCTAATCTGTATCATAGGAGTTTCACCTCTGCCGGGTTTTCCGCCAGCCCCGTAGGGAAGTATCATTATCATTCTGACTGTCATCGCCATAACAGGGGCAACCTGTTATTTATATAGGGAGTTCTCGCTATTCTGATATTCAGAAGTCTCGGCGTACCCAATAAGGTGGCTAAATTCATCAGAAATAAAGTCTTAGTGACCTGTGTATTCAGTTTTCAAAGTACAAGTGAAAGGCTTCCGTTTTCGTGGTTCGGAATTAACCCCTTCACTTGTTTGAAATGGGAGAGCGTTTTTGGGGGGTGTTT
>ERZ773252.365-NODE-365-length-55619-cov-14.785977_pt1 | contig 55619 bp, 52 predicted proteins | sample MGYA00580517_ERZ773252 | MGnify/ENA primary metagenome ERZ773252 (study PRJEB29015, sample SAMEA2737766) | human gut metagenome | biome: human gut; feature: human-associated habitat; material: faeces | place: China | collected 2012 ...
TTTTTCATCTCTAATTAATATTCACTTTTTAAAAGATCAATTATGCTCATCTCTAATAATAAAAAACTCCGTCCTAAAAATAGGACGGAGTATAAAATCCGCGGTACCACCTAATTTATGAAGTTTTAATATCAGAAACCTCATCACTTAATCAAGTACTATGATACTTGTCCTACTATAACGTGTAGGTTACGGTGTCTGGTACTAAGCTATGTTTTCCCTTTACTTCTCAAGGGCCCATTCATATAAATCCTTCTTGTTAAGATCTCACCATCCTTAACTCTCTTTAATGAAGCTAAAATATATTACTATCACCTATCAATGAATTTTAAGATTTAATTTAATATTATTATATTCCAATATTTAGAAAATGTCAAAACTTTTTTAAAATTCTATTTCATAGTTATATTTGATGATGTTGGGAATAAATTGTTAAAGAATTTATCAAAACCATCATCTTCAATAAGAACTTCTTCTTCATCATTAACATAAAATTTATTCATAGTGCTTATAACTAAGTCAAACTTCTTTAAATTATTTTCTTCAAGTAAAACTGTATATAAATACGATAAATGATTTTGCATATATTTTTGAAGGTTTGCTGCTTCTTCTGAAGTAATTTTTCCTTGGCTAATTAAATCTTTAATAGGTCCATTATTAAGTGTAAAATATGCAGAAGCCTTAGATATATTAGCTATGTATTCTTGTGGTTTCTTTTTATCCATTTTTTTAATTCCTTTCATTATTAAAATAAAAAAATATAATTAAATATAAAAATATTTTATATTACTATTTTATATCTTACAATAGATATTAATAAATAAAAGTAAGTTATTATAAGGAATTAAGAGCTATCTTTAAATCATCAAAATGATTATTCATTATATATGCAAACCAAAAGGTATATTTTTCAGGGTTTTCTTTTAAATCTGTTTTTAATTTATCTAAAGAAATCCATTTATAATCCTCAACTTCTATAGGATTAAATTTAATTGATCCATTATATTTTCCAAAGAAAACATGATCAAATTCATGTTCTATTAAATTATTATCAAATTTAACATAATAAATAAATGAAAATATTTCTCTTAAATTTGAATAAATACCCATTTCTTCTTTTAAACGTCTATTTGCTGCATCTTTTGTATCTTCATTTTTATTAGGATGAGTACAGCAAGTATTGGTCCAAAGACCTGGTGAATGATACTTTCCACTAAATCTTTTTTGTAGTAATAATTCTTTGTTATCATTAAATATAAATACTGAAATTGCTCTATGGAGAACTCCTTTAATATGTGCATCAAGTTTTTCAATAAATCCAATTTCATTATCATTTTCATCTACATTAATTATTATTTCGTCTTTCATTAATACTCTCCTAAAAATTTATATTATAAAAACATAAGCGTCGAAATTTACGACGCTTATAAAAACATATGTAGTGTTTTATTTTTTCTTAAGTAAAAGACATAATCCAATACAGCCAATTAAAGCTCCTATACCTGCACCTACAATAACCTTACAATCTAAGTTTTTTAATTTTTCCATCATACAACTATCATTGCAACAATCAGTTTTTTCATCATAATAACAATTATCTTCATCATTTATTTCTTCATCATCTAAATAGTTAAGATTTTCGTCATAATCAATATCATTATTAGTGGAATCAGATTTATAAAAATTTATAAATTCTTCTTCATAATTATTATTTGACTTATAATAGTTTCTTTGAGTAATAGCAGGAATTTTAATTCTTTTAGTTGCTGCATCTAAACTTTTACTTAAGTTTATTCCTATACTTTGGTACATAAGTATCACCTCAACCTTAGTATAATCACTTTTTTGTAACTTAATTCAAATTTATAAATTTTCTATTTCTTTAATTTCTTTTATATATAATTCATTAGAATTATCTGCTTGATGTACTATTTGTAAATAACTTAAAGCATCTTCATATTGATTTAAAGCTTTATAACACATTGCAACTCCAAAGTAAACATCAATAGTACCTTCTTGTAAATCTATAGCCTTTTCATAATTTATTAAAGCATTAGTATATTCCTTTATATTATAATAATATTCACCTAATCCAATATAAGCTCTACCTAAATTTTCATCAATTTTAAGTGCCTTATTAAAATATTCAACTGATTTTTCAGCAAGGTTTTTATATTTTAAATATATCCACCCTATATTTACTAAAATATATGCAGTATCATTATCATTTAATGTATTTGAATCTAATAATTCAATTCCTAGTTCTATTGCATAATCATAGTTCTTTAAATAAATATTTATATCCATTAAATAAGCTACTACAAAGAAGCTATTAGGATTTTCTACTTTTAATTTTAAGAAAACTTCATTACTTTTTTTAAAGTTTCCTAAATAAAAATATGCTTCACCTAAAAGACTTTTAGTAAAGCTTTCGTTTGTACAGTTATTATTTAAGCCTAAGTTTAAATATTTTACTGCATTTTCATAATCCTCTAATGTCATATAGCAATCAGCAATATAGGCATAAAAATCAGGATTATTGCTTTCATTTAAGCAATTAAGAGAAAAGTTTAAAGCACTTTCAACATCTTCATTCATTAAATCATTATATTTTTCTAAAAAATCTTTATTTAAGTTCATTTATACTCCTTTAATGCATCAATTTTACCACTTGTACCATAATAATTATCCAATACTACATTAGTTTCTAAAACTATTTGCCTTAGTTTAGTTATATAAGAAAGTATCTCAATTTTTTTTAGATAAGAATTCATCATTTGATAGTTTATATTAGCATAATCATTAATGTCATTTCTTAATAATGAATAAGTAGTTATTAATATATCATAATTAAAAGCATTATGTATAGTTTCAATTCTAAAATTTTTTTGTACCATTAACAAGAGTTACTTTTAATGATGGTGCAAATTTTTCAAACTCTCTTTTCCAATTAAATAATAAAGAAGAGGGCTCAACTATAAATGAAGTACTATTTTTAAGAGATGATAAAAATGCAATTGTTTGTATTGTCTTTCCAAGACCCATTTCATCCCCAAGTATTCCACCAAAACCTAGTGTTTCTAATGTCTTTAAGTAACAAAATCCTTTATATTGATAATTTCTAAGTGTTCCAATAAAGTTATCAGTAATTTCATAAGTTAATTTATTATATTATTAAATTGTGTTTTTAGTGTTTTTAAGTTATTTATACCATATTGATATCAAAAGTAAAATCATTACTATTCGTAATAGATAAAAGGATTATATCAAAACTAGTGATATAACCCTTAAGTATTATTTATTATCAATTTTATCTAATTTTTTATTATATAAAAACATATATAATGATACTGTAAAAATTATAATATATCCTACTACACTTAAGTAATCTGGTAATGTGCCAAATAACACAAAACTTATTAATGCAGAAAAAATAATGTTACTATAATCAAAAATTGAAATTTCTTTAGCTTTAGCATACTTATATGCAATTGTAATTCCAAATTGACCTACGCTTGCAAATATTCCTGCTAATATCAAATAAAGAAGTTGAGCTAAAGTCATTTCCTTATAAACCATTAGCATAAATGGTAATATCACCATAGTTGAAAAGAATGAAAAGTAAAATACAATTGTATAATATTTTTCTTTGCTTCCAAGAACACGAAGGTATGTATAAGCAGCTGCTGCACAAATAGCACCACAAACCCCTATTAAAGATGGAATGATATCAAAATTAAATTGTGGTTTAATAATAAACAACGCACCTACAAATGCTATTATAATGGCTAGTACCTGTTTTATATTTATTTTTTCCTTTAAAAATAAAGCACTAAATATAATAACAAAAAAAGGACTAAGCTTATTAAGCATATTAGCATCAGATAACACTAGTTTATCAATTGCATAAAAATTAAAAACAATTCCTAATGTTCCAAAAACCGAACGTAAAATTAGTGTTTTTTGATTTTCCAATTTACCAAAAAAGCTTTCTTTTTTAACTAAAATAAGTGTAAAGGCTATTATACAAGATGTAATATTTCTAAAAAAAGTTTTTTGAAAAGATGGTAAATCTCCAGATAGCTTTACAAATGCAGACATCATTGCAAATCCAAATGCAGACATTATTATAAATAAAACACCTTTGCTTCTATTAGATAAAGATAAATTTTTCATAGTGCCTCCTTTAAATTTTCTTAAACATATAATTAATGTAATTGATAATACTTTAATTATAATTTACATTAATATTAATTACTAGTAAAAGGACTAATTGTAAATAAAAAAATGGGGCTGTCGCACTAAAGCTTTTATACACAATATATTGTTTTAAAAAATAAAAATTAATACAACATATTGTAGTATTTATTCTTAATGCGATATCCCCATAAAGAGTTTAAAATTTAATACTAGATACTTGTCTAACCATATTTAGTTCCTTTTCTGATTCTACTTGAACTAAAGTTTCATTCCAATCCTTATCAAATTTAATTTTAAATATTTCAACATCATTTTTATTGGTTACAGGTGCCATTGCTACATATTCTGTTTTGTTTATTAACTTTTGTTCTAAAATAGCATATTCTACTTTATTTCCTTGATCATCTGTAAATTTCATTGTTTTTTCATTCATTTTTAATTTCTCCTTTTCTAATACATATAAATTAGTATTATATAAAAGAATAAAAATTATTAATTAGTTATAAAAAATATCATTAAATTATTTCACATTTATTATAAATATGTTTTTCAATTATTTTTCCAGAATCCATAGATACAATTTTATCAGAAACAAGTTTAGCAAACTCCATATCATGTGTTATTATAAGCATTGACATACCAGTTTTACTTAAACTTTTTATTAGTTTAGCTACATCTAAAGTAAGTGATGGATCTAAAGCTGAAGTAGGTTCATCAAAACACATTAATTTAGGGTTTAAAGCTAATGCTCGTCCAATTGCAACTCTTTGTTTTTGCCCACCTGATAATTCACATGGATAATTATTAGCTTTATCACTTAAACCTAAAAAGCTTAATATTTCGTTTGCTTTATTTATTGCATTTTCCTTTTTTTCACCTAGAGCACGAGTTGGTGTTTCTATTATATTTTCTAAAACTGATTTATGAGGAAATAAATTAAAATTTTGAAAAACAAGACCTACATTTTTTCTTATTATAGAACTTGATTTTTTATCACAATACCTACCATCTTTACAAAAAGTATATCCATCTATTTCAATAGTTCCATCATCACATTTTTCAAGTCCAGTTATAGTTCTAAGTAAAGTTGTTTTACCTCCACCTGAAGGGCCAACTACTACTACAATTTCACCTTTGTTAATCTCAAGATTTACACCCTTAAGCACTAAATTATTTCCAAAAAATTTTTTTAACCCTCTTATTTTTAACATATGAGCACCCCTTAATTATAATATTGATATTTTTTTTCAATTTTATCAAATATTTTTGTGAATATTCCTATTAAAATTAAATAAACAATTCCAATAATTAAGAGTGGTAAAAGTGAAGAATCCCTGTTACAAGCTATTTTACCAACTCTTAATAATTCATCTATTCCAATTACATATACTAATGCAGTATCTTTAACTAATGTTACTATTTCATTTGCAATTGGAGGTAATATTGTTTTAAAAGCTTGAGGTAATATTATTCTAAAAAAGGTATCCTTTTTAGATAATCCTAGAACTTGAGATGCTTCATTTTGTCCAATATCAACAGATGAAATACCGGCTCTAAAGATTTCTCCAAAGTATGCAGCATAATTTAAAGTAAATGCAATTATTGCTGCTGGAAATCTATCTATAACAATATTCAAATTTGGAAGTCCAAAAAATATAAAGACTATTTGAAGTAAAAGAGGAGTTCCACGCATTATTAAAACATAAAATCCCGTTAGTTTATTAATTATTTTTATTTTTGATAATCTTCCTAGTGCTACAAGAACACCTAAAGGTATAGATAAAATTAGTGTCAATAAAAAAATTTCCATTGTAACCTTAAGCCCTTCTAAGACTTGAGGAAATAATGTTCCAGTATAATTTACTATATCTTTTAAAAATGTTATTATAGTATACATTTGTGTTGCTCCCCCATTTTATTTTTATTCCTTTATAGTTATATCTGCATCAAACCATTTAGTAGATATTTGTGCTAATGTTCCATCATCTTGTAATTCTTTATAAGCTTTATTAAAAGCATCAACCATCTCAGTATCTCCTTTTCTTATTCCAACACCATATTCTTCTTCGCCAAAGTTATCATCTAAAATATTAAATTTATCTTCACCTTTTAAACGTATATAATATCTTACTAATATTTCATCAGCAACAACAGCATCAATTCTTCCTGCTTCTAAATCCATTAAAGCTTGGTTATTATCTTCAAAAGTAATAGCAGAACCACCATTAAAACTATTATATAAATCTTCTTCTTTTTCCATTGCACTTATAGCAGATGATTCATTTTGAGCTCCAACCTTTTTACCTTCTAAATCTTTCTTTACTTTTATATCACTATTACTTAAAGTAACAATAACCTGTTTATTTTTTAAATATGGAACTGAAAAATCAACTTTCTTCTTTCTTTCTTCATTAATTGTATAACCATTCCATATTAAATCTATATTTCCGGATTTAAGTTCAGTTTCTTTCATAGTCCAGTCTATAGGTTGAAATACAACTTTTTTGTTTAATTTTTCACATATAGCTTTTGCAAGTTCAACATCAAATCCTGTAATTTCGCCATTTTCATCTTTAAATCCCATAGGAGCAAAGGCATCATCCATTCCAACTATTAGAGTCTCCTTATTTAAAGTACTTTCAGAAGTATTTTCTTTAGAACAACCAGCTACCCCTAGACTTAAAGTTACTATAGTTGCCCCTAAAATAATATTACTTATTAATCTTTTTAACTTCATATAAATTCCCCCATCTTTATCTAACACTTTTCTCATTTAATACTTTAGCATATTAAAGCGTTAAAATCAAGTGTTTTTTATTTGTTTTATTTTGTATAAAAAAACTCTATATAGATAAACTCTCTATTTAAGTGTTTATCTATATAGAGTTAAATTAAACTACTTTTTTTTTAACTTATTCCAATATTTCTGTTAAATATTTTCTAAGTTCAATATCTAATGAATTATCTCTTAAATACATTAACTTACTATTTATTTCTTCATCTTTATTATATAAAGAGTAGAAGCTTAATGTAGCTTTTAATCTTAAATCTTCAGGTACTGAAGATAAATCAAAGGTACCTTTCTCATCTTTTAAAATCATTGATAACTCTAAAACCTCATCACTTATAGCAACTGCCTTTAAGAAAATTAATTGTTCTGTTGTATAATTTCCAACATTATTAATTATACTTAAAGTAATATCATAAGCAGATTCTATATTATTATCATAAATATATTTTTTAAAGTAAACTTCTAATGTTTTTAATACTTTAGTATTGTTTTTTACTTGAGATAAAAATCCTAAAGTTGCAATTACATTTTCATCACTAAATGTATCCATAATATAAATTATAGAATCTATAATTTTTTCTTCTTCAATTCCCTTTGCAGCCATTTTACAAAGTAAATTTACAGATTTAATACTATTTGCTGATTTGTCATTAGCTATTTTTAACAATTCATCAACACTATGTTCATTAAAGGAATATAAAATAGTAAGTACAGCATTTTTAACAGCTGTAGGCCATGCTCCTAAACCATTATATCTACTTCTTAAATATGATGGTTTTGAAATTCCACCATAAAGAAATTCAGTTAATGCACCTATATTTTCCATTCCAATTACTTTAGCTGCTTCTTTTGAATAAAGTTCCATAGAATCAAAGTTTTGAGATTTATCAACAACTTTTAGGATTTCTCCTGTTATAAGAGATTTTAATTCTTCAGCAGTAAGGTTATTTGGATTATGATATTCTTCTACTTGATCTAACACAAAGTTATAATTAAATCTATTATCTTCATTTTGAATACTTACTTCAGATAATTCATTTGTTATTGCAATTTCATCTTCACTTTCATTAATTTCTTTTATATTTAAAGCTTTATCTAAAGCTATTTCTTCATCATTTTCTTTTTTCTTTTTGAAAAAATCAAATAATCCCATCTTTATTTCCTCCTAAATCCTTTTCACTTATTACTTCAATAAAAGCTTCTTTCAAAATTTTTGTTGTTATACCCATACCTGGTATTTTAGTGCCATTAAAATTACCGTCATATATGTAATTAACGCCACAAGAAGGGCTTCCTTCTTTTAATATTGCTTTTTTAATATTTAATTTTTTAGCAATATTTAAGGTTTCTTGTGCACCTTTAATAAATTCTTTACTTACATCATCTCCATTTTTATTAACAACAAAAGTATCTTCTAATTTGTTATTATTAAAATGATTTATAATTTCACTTGGTATTCTTGGTGTAGGCAATCCCCCAAGTTGTTCAGGACATACTAAAATAGCTTTTCCTGAAGAAAATAATTCATCGCATATTTTATTATAATTATTGTTACCATTATATTTACAATTAATTCCACATAAACATGCGCTTATTAAATACATGAAATCCCTCCTATTCTGCTTTAATTATAGCACAATAAGGAGGGGTTTCAACTGAATTTAAATTAATAATTTTTGTTATTTTAATTCAACGATAGTTACACCATCGCCACCTTCACCATATACACCTAATCTATATGATTTAACATGAGGATGTCTTTTTAACATATCATTAATTGCTTTTCTTAATATACCAGTTCCTTTACCATGAACTATAGTTACTTCACCTAAGTTTCCTAAATAAGCCTCATCTAAATATTTATCAGTTCTATAGCAAGCTTCTTCAGAATCCATTCCTCTTAAATCAATTCTAGAATCAATAGCTTTCATATTTAATTTAAGTTCTCTTTTTTTCTTTTCTTTCTTCTTAGGTTCATTTGGAACTTTACGTAAATCCTTTAATTTAACATTAATTTTCATTATTCCAGCTTCAACTTGAACATCACCTTTATTGTCAGGGTTAGATATTATTATTACTCTTTGATTTAATGAAGGTAAGAAAGCTTCCATACCTAATTTAACTTTAGTAATAACTTCACCAGTATTTTCCTTTGATTTAATCATTGCAGCTTCTTTTTCTTCAAGACTTGTTTTTAATTTTCTTCTTTCCTCTTCTAATCTATTTCTTCCACCACCTGAGATTCCCATTTTCTCAAGTTCTCTCATAGCCTTAACTATTTCATCAGCTTCATCTTTTGCTCTAGAAATTATGTTTTTAGCTTCTTGTCTTGCTTCATCATATACTTTATCTCTTACAGTATCTAATTTTTTTAGTTTTTCATCATATTTAGCTTTTAATTCTTCAGCTTCTTGTTTAATACGGTAAGCTTCTCTAGCATCCCTATTAGCAACAATACTCTTTTCTTGAAGATCTCTAATTAAATCTTCGAATTGTAAATTTTCTTCAGACATAAAGTCTTTTGCTTTTGAAATTACATCAGTACTTAAACCTAATCTTTTAGAAATTTCAAATGCATTTGATTTACCAGGAATACCAATTAATAATCTATAAGTAGGTCTTAATGTTTCAACATCAAATTCAACTGAAGCATTTTCTACACCTGGAGTTTTAAGAGCATATCCTTTTAATTCACTATAGTGTGTTGTTGCTATTATTCTAGAACCCCTTTTATTTAATGTTTCAATAATTGCAACAGCTAAAGCAGCTCCTTCTACTGGATCAGTACCAGAACCTAATTCATCAAATAAAACTAATGAATTTGAGTTAGCTTCATCTAAAATTGATACTATATTAGTCATATGAGATGAAAATGTTGATAAAGATTGTTCAATGCTTTGTTCATCTCCAATATCAGCAAAGATATCTTTAAAGAATCCAATTGTAGACCCATCTTTTGCAGGAATTAAAAGTCCACTTAATGCCATTAAATGAAGTAATCCAACTGTTTTTAAAGTAACAGTTTTACCACCAGTATTAGGACCAGTTATCATTAAAGTTGTAAAATCCTTGCCTAAATATATATCAGAAGGAACTACAGTTTTAGGATCTATTAATGGATGTTTTCCAGCTATAATATCAAAACTTCTATCAGTTGTTACAGTTGGTTTAATAGCATTTAAAGCAGAGGCATATTTCCCTTTTGCAAATATAAAGTCAAGTTCTCTTAATATATTTGAATTGCTTTTAATAGTATCTATATTATCATAAACCTTAGAAGAAAGTTCACTTAAGATTCTTTCTATTTCAGCTTTTTCCTTAAGCATTAATTCTTTAATTTCATTATTTAAATTTACTAAGCTTATTGGTTCAATAAATAAAGTTGCACCTGTTGAACTTTGATCATGAACTAATCCAGGAACAGCACCTTTATATTCAGCCTTAACAGGTAATACATATCTGTCACCTCTCATTGTATATAAAGAATCCTGAAGATATTTTGAATTACTTCTTACAATAGAATTAATTTTTTCTCTTACAGATGAATTTTTTTCTTTTAAGCTTCTTCTTATGTTATATAATGTGCCACTTGCTTTATCACTAATTTCTTCTTCTGAAATAATAGCATTATCTATTTCACTTTCAAGATTTTTTAATGGTACTAAGATATAAGCTAAATCTTCAAGGTTCTTATAGCCAATTTCATCGTCTTTTCTAGCAACATAATCCTTAAATTTTCTAGAACATCTAAGCATATTTCCAATTTTAATAAGCTGACCTGGATTTAATACTCCACCTTTTCCTGCTCTTTCAAGTTCTTCTTTAGTTTCATATAATCCTTCAAAAGGAGGAGTTCCTTTTCTAATTAATATATCTAAGGCTTCATTTGTTTCTTCTAATTTTTTTTCTACTTCAAAAACAGAACCATATGGTGTAAGATTATCTATAAGTTCCTTTCCTCCGCTAGTTACTGCATAATTTCTCAATTTATTTTTAATTTTATTAAATTCTAAAATTCTTAACGTTCTTTCTTTCATAAATTTCTCCTATTAATAAATGCTATTTTTTTAAATCCTTATTTAGCTTTTGATTATTAATGATTAATGAAATTGTAACTATTATACTTATAATCAATACTGAAATATTAATAATGTTCTCATAATAGTGAGTTTTACCAATAAATGATGAAATTAAAATTAGCATTTCACAAACAACAATTGATAATAAGATTATACTTATTTTCCAATTCCCCTTAACTATTGAAGTTGTTTTTAGTTTATCATTATAATTTAAATTTTTAAACCAATCTGTATTTAATACAGAAGATGCATTACGCATTTGATAAATACCAAAAATAAATACAAGAATTATCACCACTATGTTTAATGTTCTCATAAAACCCTCCTAACTTATTCTATACCCCTTCTAAATTGTCCTTTTGTATAATTAGATTTATCATATTCCATTTTACCTAAATACATATTATAAACATTTTTAACTTCTTCATAACTTTCATCTCTAAAATCAAATCTTAAAGTTTTAATTCCAGCTTCTTTAAGGTAAGTTCTTTCATCAAAAAGATTTAATGGTACTGGATTTAAAATATAACTTCTACAGAATAAGTCGGTCATAACTCTTAATCTTTCATTTACTCTATCTATTAAAGTAAATTTGTCTCTAGTACATATAGCATTACAATCAACATTAGTTTTTCTTCCTCCAAATGTACTTCCAATTGGGCAATATTCACTTATCATAAGTTCTGGTTTTCCATAAATAACATAAGCATTATTGCCCTTATTTTTACGTAAAATATCTTTGATTTCAGTTCTATTAAGCTCCATGCTTAGTGTTGGAATAGATATTTCAGATTGATAAAATTCTAAACTTTGTGTATTCATAATATTAAGTTTATAATCACCTATTATTTGAAGTGAATTTCTGTATAAATGGATTATTCCTATATTAGAAGTAATAATTCCTTTAATATATGATTTTACTTTTTCTATAACAGTACATACCTTATCAAATTCCCCCTTTATAATAGAAGAAGTTTTTATATATAAGTTAATATTACCATTATATTTTTCAAAAGTATCAATTATATCAGAAAATCTTAATGCATGTACTTCTCTACTAAAAATATCAAAAGCTATATTTTTAACATTACATTCTAATAATGCTTTTAATTGTTCTTTTGTTACACAACTATATAATTCAGTTGGACAATCATTTGTTGATTTTGTCTTTTCTACTACGATGTTCTTTTTTGCAGGACGTCTTCTTCTAGATTCCTTACAAATATTCTTAATAAGGTTTTCTATTGCATCTCTTCTTAAGTTATTTAAATCTGAAATTCTCATAAATCCATCTTCAAATTCTGTAAAATCAACAATATTTAATTTAAATGGTACATCTCCAGATTTCATTAATGCTTCTCTTATACGTTCTTTATCTAAAGGTCGCTTTTCAGCTTTTTGAATTATTTCACCAGTATAAGTATATTCTTTACCTTTATAATTTATATTTAATGCTACTGGTGAATTTACAGCAAACTTTACTGTGGCATTTAAAGTTATTTTTTTTGAATATGGCTTTATGTAATCTTCTAATTCATCAAAAAGTTCTTTATTTAAACTCTTATGAAGGAAGTCGCCTGGCTTATAATTAATAGGGAATATCTTAACTATATCACCTTTATTAGCTTTAGCTTCTTCTTTTCCATTTAATAAAATTTTGCTAATTGAAAACCCTTTATCGTTATTACGAACGCCATCTCCTAAAGCTATAGAAGTTTTAAGCTTAATTTCACCACTTTTTTCAATTTGTCCTAATGGTACACCAGAGTTTTTTGGAGAATTAAAACTCATCATATCTTTACCTGGATTACTTTTTAAGTAAGCATTAGTAAATCCGCTTCTATTAAATAATTGTAATAACTGTTCTTTCCCTTCATGCTCATTATATTTCTTTTTTAGAATAACTTTATCTACAGCTTTTCTATAATTGTCAACAACACCTGCAACATATTCTGGTCTTTTCATTCTTCCTTCAATTTTTAATGAATATGTGCCTGTATCAATAATATCTTTTACATCTTCTATTGTACACATATCTTTTGGACTTAATAAATATCCCTTTTGCTCACCAGATTTTTCACCTTGTAATGTGTATTCCATTCTGCAAGGTTGAGCACATCTTCCTCTATTGCCACTTCTTCCGCCAATAATAGAGCTCATTAAGCATTGACCAGAATAACTTACACATATAGCACCATGAACAAACATTTCAGTTTCAATCATTAAATCAGTAGATATATGTTTAATTTCTTCAAATGACATTTCTCTTGATAAAACTAATCTATGAAATCCCTTTTCTTTGAAGTATATAGCAGCTTCTCCATTATGTATTGTCATTTGAGTAGATGCATGAATTTCAAAATCTTCATATTCTTCTTTTATTCTTTTAAATAATCCTAAATCTTGTATTATCAATGCATCAGCACCTATTTCATAAAGATAGCCTACATATTTTACAGCTTCTTCAATTTCAGATTCTTTTAATATAGTATTTATTGTAACATAAACTTTTACACCATAACTATGAGAATAATCTATTGCTTTTTGCATATTTTCATTATCAAAATTTGATGCATATGCTCTTGCTGAAAATTTATTTCCTCCTAAATAAACAGCATCAGCACCTTTATTAATAGCTGCATACATGCTTTCCATACTTCCAGCTGGCGCTAAAATTTCTATTTTATTCATAAAAATCTCTCCTAAGTTTTAAAAATTAAGTTGTCTTTTGTATAAAAATTAACTAGATGAAATATAATCAATATTAATTGTATTTCATTAATAAACTACTTATTGTTATAACATAATTAAAAGTGTTTTACCATATTAATTAAGATAAGTCTGCTCATATATTGAACAGACTTATCTTAATAGTGGATTCTTTTCTCTTTTTTCAACAGCTAATTTAAATTGACTATCTATTAATTTCTTTTCTAAATCTAAAACTTTATATTTAAAGTTTTGTAATTGGAAATTAATTTCTCTGTTACGTGATTTAAATAATTCCTTTTTATTTAAGGCATCTTTTAAATCTTTTTCTAAAGATGATATTTTATTTTCTAAAGAAACTTTTTCTTCTAAGCTTTGTTTTGCATTTAACTCTTTAAATTCTTCAAGTTCAGCTTCTTTACATTTAATAGATTCATTTAAGGTATTAACATTTTCTTTAAGCTTTGAGTTTTCAGAAGAATAATCATTAATTTTTATATTATAATTTTCAACTTTTTCTTTTAAATCATCATTTTCATCACTAAGCATAATATTTATTTTTTGAGTTTTTTGAAGTTTATTTAATACTTCATTGAATTTTTCTTTTTCAATTTTACTATTTATTTCTTCTGTAAGATTTTTAATCTTAGTTTCTAATTTGTTTTTAGATTCAGTTAGCTTTTCAACCTCTTGATTTTTAGAATTAGTTAAAGTTTTAATTTCCTCATTTTTAGTTTTAGTTAATTTTTCAATTTCTTGATTTTTAACTTCAGTTAAAGTTTTAATTTCCCCATTTTTAGCTTTAGTTAATTTTTCAATTTCTTGATTTTTAGAATCAGTTAAAGTTTTAATTTCCTCATTTTTAGTTTTAGTTAATCTTTCAATTTCTTCATTTTTTGATTCAGTTAATCTTTCAATTTCTTGATTTTTAGATTCAGTTAATTTTTCAATTTCTTGATTTTTAGATTCAGTTAATTTTTCAATTTCTGCATTTAAATAATTATTTTCTGCATTTAAATCATTGTTTGATTTTGTTATTTCATCAATTTTTTTAGATAATTTAAGATTTAATGATTTTATTTTCTCAAACTCTTTTACTGTTTCCTCTAACTGACTAATTGTAGATTTTAAAGATTCTACTTCTGCAGTTCTAGCTTTTGTAGTTTCATCTATTTCTATTTTTAATTCTCTTAAACGCTCTTTAAGAGTTAAGTGACGTTCTTCAAGAGAATTTTTTTTCTTTGTTATATCTCCAATTTCTAAATCACATTTAAAAAGTTCATCGGCTATATTTACAGCAGTTAATACTGCAGCAGAGCTTGTACTAAGTTTTTTATTAGTTCCTGAAATTTCTTTAATTTTAGTATCAACATAAGCTGCAACGTCTAACAAATATTTTTCGTCTTCTTTTCCTCTTAAATTGTATTCCACATCATTTATTATAACAGTTACTGTATTCATCTTGCACCTCTCACATATTGATTATGGAACAATTATATCACAATTAATACTAAATAACTATATACTACTTTAAATTGATAAATTCAGTATAAATTGCTATACTTTTAATTAATTATTTTTTGATAAAAGTAACTTAAAATTAAGAGGTATTAAATATGAACAATATTGATATGTTAGATAACTGTAATTTATGCATTAGAAATTGCAATATAAATAGAAATAAAAATATTATTGGAGTATGTAAAACTGATAACATTATAAAAATAGCACGTGCGGATTTACATTTTTGGGAAGAACCATGTATTTCAGGGGCAAAGGGATCTGGTACGGTTTTTTTTTCAAATTGTAATTTAAAATGTGTTTTTTGTCAAAATCATAAAATTTCTCAAAATGGTTTTGGAAAACAAGTTACTATAGAAAGACTTGCTGAAATTTTTATAGAACTTCAGAATAAAGGAGCAAACAATATCAATTTAGTTACTCCAACACATTATGTTCCATTAATAATTGAATCAATAAAAATTGCTAAATCAAAGGGATTAATATTACCAATAGTATATAATACTAATTCAACAGATACTTTAGAAACAATTAAAGCTTTAAATGGTTATATTGATATTTATCTTCCCGATTTCAAATATTTTGATGATAAATATTCTATTAAATATTCTAAAATCAAAGGATATTCAAAAAATGTAATTGAAATTATTTCAGAAATGATTAAACAAGTTGGTGAGCCTGTATTTGATGAAAATAATATAATGAAAAAAGGTGTAATTGTAAGACATTTAATGTTACCTGGATTATTATTTGATTCTAAAAAGGTTATAGATTCAATTTATAATAATTTTGGAGATCATGTATTTATTTCTTTAATGAATCAATACACTCCATTATATAACGCAAAAGATTATCCAGAAATCAACAAATCTGTGAATCCTAAATTATATGATTCTTTAATAAATTATGCATTATCTATTGGTGTAAAAAATGGATTTATTCAAGGTGGGGGAACTGATACAGAAGAGTTTGTACCTGATTTTAATAATAAAGGTGTTTAAAGGGATAGATTAAACTATCCCTACCTTACTTACTACACCATCAATTATTTGTTTTCTCTTTTGATTTAAGTAATCTCCATAATATTGTTCTTGTTCATCTAAATCAGATATATTTTCAATATTAACTATACTTGATAAAAGTAATTTATTTATATCAAGTCTATAAGTTCTATTTATTCCTGCATATATCTTATTATATTCTTCTAATCCTCTAGTTTTTTTATATTTTCTTATTAAGGAATCTAAAGAAGTATCATATTTTTTTATTTTATATACAATAGAATTTAAAGTAGTTGATTTATTCTTTAAAAAATGCTTTTCATAAGCTTGTTTACATTTAATTAATTCATCAATAGTATAGTCTGAATTTTCAATTGTAAACTTTATACTGTCTCCATTAAAAGCCATCTCTAAAATATTATTTATAATATCACTATTAGATTTACTATATAATTTTTTATCAGCACCTATAATTTCAAGCCCTTTTTTTAATTGATTTATCTTTTCATTTAATAAATTTTCATTTATACTCATACTCATCCTCCAACATTATTAAAATTTTCATTAGTTATAATTTTATGGTTCTACAAGCTTGATTATACAAGATAATAATAGTGATTGTAAAACTTATTTGTTCAATGAATATAAATTATTACTAAAAAACAATTAGAAAAAATTCTAAAGGTGAAATTAAAGAAATTAGCGTTAAATTTAAATATTAATAATAAAATAAGAGGGTGTATGCAGAAAATAGCATATACCCTCTTATTAAATTTAATTACTTCATTAACTTGCAAATATCATTAGTAAATTCTACTGGATCTGAAATGCTTAATCCTTCAATTAATAAAGCTTGATTATATAAAAGGTTAGTATATAAACTTAATTTATCTTTATCATGCTCATAAGCATCTTTTAATACTTTAAATACTTCATGATTAGCATTTACTTCAAGAACCTTATCAGCTTTTATGCCTTGAGAATTAGGCATTTGATTTAATACTTTTTCCATTTCAATTGATAAATCACCTTCATTTGATAAGCATACAGGATGGTTTTTTAATCTTTTAGAAATCTTAACTGCACTAATTTTACCCTTTAAAATTTCTTTCATTGATTCAAATAATACCTTATTTTCTGCATCATTTTCCTCTTCCTTTAATTCCGCATCATTATTTTCAATACCTAAATCACTACTTGAAACTGACTTAAATTCTTTTTCTTTATACTGCATTAATATCTTAATAGCAAACTCATCAATATCATCAGTAAAGTATAAGATTTCGTACCCCTTATCTAATAATAACTCTGTTTGAGGAAGTTTTTCTATTCTATCAATAGATTCACCAACTGCATAATAAATATATTTTTGATCTTCTGACATTCTTGTTACATATTCATCTAAAGTAACCATTTTCTTTTCTTTTGATGAATAAAACATTAATAAATCCTGAAGTACATCTTTTTCAGCTCCAAAATTATCATATACACCAAACTTAAGAGTTCTTCCAAATGAATTATAGAATTTTTCATAATTTTCTCTATCATTTTTAAGCATTTTTTCAAGCTCATTTTTAATTTTATTTTTAATATTTTTAGCTATAAATCTTAATTGTCTATCATGTTGTAAGATTTCTCTTGAAATATTTAAGGATAAGTCTTCAGAGTCAACTATCCCTTTAACAAATCCAAAATAATCAGGTAATAAATCAGAACACTTATTCATAATCATTACACCATTAGAATAAAGTTCTAAGCCTTTTTCATAATCCTTTGTATAGAAATCATAAGGCATGCTTTCTGGAATATATAAAATTGCATTATAGCTAATTGTTCCATCAACACTTAAATGAATATGCTTTAATGGTTTATCAAATCCATAATGTTTTTCTTTATAGAAATTATCATAATCTTCTGTAGTAAGCTCATTTTTATTTTTTCTCCAAATAGGAACCATGCTATTTACTACTTTTTCTTCAATAACATCTTCATATTCATTTTCTGAACCTTCTTTAAGTTTTCTCTCAGTTAAATTCATTTTGATTGGGTAACGTATGAAATCAGAATATTTTTTTATTAATGCTTTAATTTTATATTCTTCTAAATATTCATCAAAGTTTTCATCTTCATTATTTTCTTTAACGTGTAAAATAATATCTGTTCCTACAGATTCCTTAGAACATGGTTCTATTGCATATCCATCAACTCCTGATGATTCCCATTTATAAGCCTCATTACTTTCAAATGCCTTACTTATAACAGTAACTTTATCAGCAATTAAAAATGAAGAATAAAAACCTACACCAAATTGTCCTATAATATCATAACCATCTTTAATTTCATTTTCTTTTTTGAATTTTAATGAACCACTTTTAGCAATAACTCCTAAATTATCATCTAATTCTTCCTTTGTCATTCCTATTCCAGTATCACTTATTTTTATTGTTCTAGAAGCTTTATCTAGAGATATTTTAATAAAATAATTATCTTTATTAAAGCTTATGCTATCATCTACTAAAGCTTTATAATATATTTTATCAATTGCATCACTTGCATTTGATATAAGCTCTCTTAAGAAGATCTCTCTATGTGTGTAAATTGAATTAATCATTAAATCTAATAATCTCTTAGATTCTGCTTTAAATTGTTTTGTTTCCATAAAATTCTCTCCTTTTTAATCTAAAAAGTAATTATTAGCACTCTGTATTAACGAGTGCTAACACTCTAATAATTATTTTACTACCTAAAAATATATTGTCAATAGTATTAATAAACTATTTACAAAAAAGTAAAATTATAATTAATTTTTTAAAATAAGAAAAGCCATATTAGATATAAAACTTATTCTATTTTTATATCTAATATGGTGTTTTATACTATTCAACTTTTAATATTTTATTACTAAAAGCAGGTATATTAAGTTGTAGTTTGTTATTAAAAGTAGTAAAATGTTCGTTTGTATTTTTTAAATTAATTAATGATTTGTTGCTAAAAGGTACATTGAATTCAAGAATTTCATCTTTATCATCAAGATTTAATACTACTAATATCCATTTATCATTATAGCAACGTCCAAATATAAATTGCTTATTTTTAACTAAAATTTCTTTATAGTTTCCGTGAGTTAACTCTATATTAGACTTTCTAATTGAAATTAATTGAGAGATTTCCTTTTCTATTTTTTTTGCAAATTCATTCTTTTCATATTTTTCAAGAAAAATCTCTGGTCTAAGATTTAAGTCTGTAATTTTTCTATCACCTTCAATTCCCCATTCACTTCCATAATAAATTGATGGAACTCCAGGAATAGTAAATAGTATTGTATAAATATTATTTAAATATTTTTTATTTGCTACCATGGTAGCAATTCTATTTACATCATGATTATCTACGAAGTTGTATAAATTTATATTCTTATAAATACCATAATCACCAAATTCTCTATTCAATGAATAAGCAATTTCAAAGTAATTTTTATCATTATGCCCTGAATATAATCCTTTATATAATTCATAATTAGTTGCAGAATGAAGCATTTCAGGAGAAACAATAGTATTATAATCTCCATGTATCATTTCACCCATTAACCAAAAGTTTTTCTTAAAAGAATCAGTTTTTTTACGTAATTCTCTTATAAAATTTTTTTCTAATAAGTAAGCAACATCTAATCTTATTCCGTCTATATCAAATTCATCAATCCATGTTTTTACAACAGTAAATAAATAATTTTTAACTTCAGGATTATATAAATTTAATTTAACCAAATCATAATGTCCTTCCCAACCTTCATAATAAAAGCCATCATTATAATGACTATTGCCATTAAAATTAATATTGAACCAAGAGGAATAAATAGAATTTGATTTTTTATTTCGAACATCTTTAAAAGCCCAAAAATCCCGTCCTACATGATTAAAAACTCCATCTAAAATTACACTTATATTATTTTCATGTAATTTAAAAACTAATTTTTTAAAATCATCATTTGTACCCAAGCGATTATCTATTTTTAGGTAATCAATTGTATCATAACCATGATAAGTTGATTGAAAAAGTGGTCCAAAATAAATTGAGTTTATACCTAAGTCTTTAAAGTGATTTATCCAATTTTTATCAATTTTATTTAATCCAAGATTTTTGGTGGATTTTTCTTTGTTATTTATTACTCCACAAAAACCTAGAGGATATATATGATAAAATATTGCAGCCTTTATTGAATTTGTCATTTTATAACCTCCTAAAATCAATTACAATAATCATAAAATTTAATTTATACCATATAATATATAATATCAAAAAACTCATAATATTCTCATATAGTTGCTATTAATTAATATTACAATAATATTAAAATTTGTAATATTAATTTTTTTAAAATTAAAGTGTATAAAACGAAAAAACTGGTAATAATTATTAATGTAGATACATTTTGTATGTTGAGCTACACATACCTCTGTATAATTACCTTAAAACAAAGAAGCAAGTTATTAAATTTAACTTGCTTCTTTAAATATCTATTTAATTAAAAAAATTTTCTATATCTATTATATCTTTTTTCTAAAAGATCATTTATATCAAGTGATTTTAAATTATTAATTTCAACTATTAAAGAACTTTTTAATTCTTTAACAACTGATTTTATATCATTTTGAGCTCCACCAGAAGGCTCAGTTATTATTTTTTCAATTATACCCTTATTAAGTAAATCGTAAGAAGTTATTCCCATTATTTCAGCAACTTCCTTTGCTTTAGATGAATCCTTTAATAATATAGATGCAAAACCTTCAGGTGATAAAATAGAATAAACTGAATTTTCTAAAGCCCATACTTTATCACCACAAGCTAGCGCAATTGCACCTCCACTTCCACCTTCACCTATTATAATTGAAATTATAGGAACTTTAACTCTTGCAATTTCAAATAGATTTCTTGCAATTGCTTCACCTTGGCCACGCTCTTCTGCTTCTACTCCACAATAAGCTCCTGATGTGTTAATAAAACAAATTACTGGTCTATTAAACTTTTCAGCTTCCTTAATCAATCTAAGAGATTTCCTATATCCCTCTGGATAGGGAGAACCAAAATTTCGTTCCATGTTTTCTTTTAAATTTTTGCCTTTTTGAATTCCTATTATAGTAACAGGGATTTTATCTAAAAAGCCTATTCCACCTATTATAGATTTATCATCTCCATATTTCCTATCTCCATGTAATTCAAAAAAATTGTCAAAAATTAACTTTATATATTCTTCTGCATTTGGTCGTTCAAGCATTCTTGCAATAGAAAGTCTATCCCATGCCTTAATTGCCTTGGTCAATAAAGTCACCTCCTATAGGCTTATGAAGCTCTAATAATAATGAAAGTACTCCTTTCATTTCTTCTCTTTTTACTATATTATCAACAAAACCTTTTTCTAATAAAAACTCAGCGCTTTGAAAGTTATCAGGAAGCTTTTCTTTAATTGTACCTTCTATTACTCTTCTTCCCGCAAATCCAACCAAAGATTTAGGTTCAGATAAAATTATATCCCCAAGCATTGCAAAGCTTGCTGTTACTCCACCTGTAGTAGGATCAGTAAGTACTGTTATATAAAGTAATCCAGCTTCATTGAGTTTAGCTAATGCCGAACTAACCTTTGCCATTTGCATTAATGATAAAATTCCTTCTTGCATTCTAGCACCACCTGAAGCAGTAAATATTATTATTGGTAACTTTTCTTCAATAGCTTTTTCAATTGCTAATGTAATTTTTTCACCAACAACAGTTCCCATACTTCCCATCATAAAATGAGAATCCATTATACAAATCATTGCAGCATTACCGTTAATTAAGCATTTTCCAGTTACTACTGCTTCTGTAAGTGCAGATATATTCTTATTTTTATTTAGTTTTTTTTCATAACCTGGAAAATTCATAGGATTATTACTTTCCATATTTTTGTTAAACTCTATAAATGATCCTTCATCACAAGTAAATCGTAATCTATCATAAGCAGATAATCTAAAATTACTACCGCAATTATTACAAATAAAATAATTATTTTCTAAATCCTTTTTATACAATATTTTCCCACAGTAATCACATTTAACCCAAGCTCCATCAGGTACTATTGGAATATACTTATTATCAATAGAAGAAATATTAATTACTCCATAGTTTTTCTTTTTAAAAATTTTCATAATATCACCAACTTACAGTTTAAATTCCTTGCTTATAAAACTTGTATCATAAGTTCCTAATCGGAATGCTTGATTTTTTAATATACTTATCTGAAATTCTATATTAGTATTTATTCCTTCTATAACAAATTCATCTAATGCACGGAGCATCTTTTTTATTGCTTCATCTCTTGATTTACCATGGACTATTAATTTAGCAATCATAGAATCATAATTAGGAGGAATTGTATATCCGTTATAAACAGCAGTATCAACCCTAACGCCATTTCCACCAGGTAGATTTAAAAATTTAATTTTACCAGGAGATGGAGCAAATCCTAATTTAGGATTTTCAGCATTAATTCTACATTCTATTGAATGACCATCAATTTTAATATTATCTTGAGTTAAAGAAAGTTCCATTCCATTTGCAATATTCAACTGTTCTTTAACTATATCCACTGAAGTTACCATTTCTGTTACTGGATGTTCAACTTGAATTCTAGTATTCATTTCCATAAAATAAAAATCACCATGCTTATCAAGTAAAAATTCTATTGTTCCTGCACTTTCATAATTTACAGCCTTTGCTGCATTAACAGCTGCAGTCCCCATTTTATTTCTTAATTCATCATTTAAAATAATAGCTGGTGCCTCTTCAAGAACCTTTTGATTACGTCTTTGAATTGTACAATCTCTTTCATATAAATGAATTACATTTCCAAAGGCATCTCCTAATATTTGAACTTCTATATGACGAGGGTTTTCTATAAACTTTTCCATGTATACAGAATCATCATTAAAATTATTTTTAGCTTCTGCTTTAGCTGTAAAATATGCATTTTCTAATTCATTTTCATTTAGAACAACTCTAATTCCTTTTCCCCCACCACCAAGGGAAGCTTTAATCATTACTGGATATCCAATCTTTTTAGCTTCAGACTTAGCTTCTTCTAAATTTCTAATAAGTCCTTCACTCCCAGGAATTATAGGAATATTTGCATTTTTCATAATTTCTCGTGCCATAGATTTATTGCCCATTATATTTATAATTTCTTTACTAGGACCTATAAATTTTATATTACATTCTTCACACATTCCTGCAAAACTTGCATTTTCAGATAAAAATCCGAAACCTGGATGAATCGCGTTGCAGCCAGTAATTACTGCTGCACTTAAAATATTACTTTCATTAAGATAAGAATCTTTAGATTTAGAAGTTCCAACACAAATAGCTTCATCTGCAAGTTCAGTGTGAATAGCATTTTTATCTACTTCAGAATAAATTGCAACAGTTTTAATTCCAAGCTCTTTACAAGCACGAATAATTCTTACAGCTATTTCTCCTCTATTAGCTATTAAAACTTTTCTAATCATAAAAGCACCTCACTTAATTTAACCTACCATGAAGGTTAATTCTCCTTCACAAACCTTTTTATCATCAACATAGGCTATTCCATAACCTATACCAGCTCGTCCACGTAGTTTTGTAATCTCAACTTCTAATCTTAATATATCTCCAGGAATTACTTTTCTTCTGAACTTAGCTTTATCTATTCCAGCAAAATATGCAATTTTTCCTTTAAATTCATTTTTACTTAATATTGCTACAGCTCCAGTTTGAGCTAACGCTTCTATAATTAATACGCCTGGCATAACTGCTTCAGCAGGGAAATGACCCTGAAAATAGTTTTCGTTAACTGTAACATTTTTTATTGCAACTATTTTATTTCCTTCCATACTAATTACTTTATCTATTAATAGAAAAGGATATCTATGAGGCAATATTTCCTTAATTTCATTAATATCCATATAACTATCTCCTTATTCTCTTAATTAACTATCATTAAATTATCTTAAATAACTCCATGCCAAATTCCACAATATCCTCATCTTCCCTTAAAACTTCTATAATTTTTCCATCTACTTCTGAAGTTATTTCATTCATTATTTTCATTGCTTCAATAATGCATAAAACATCACCTTTTTTTACATTACTTCCTACAGTTACATAGGAATCTCCTCCAGGTTTTGAAGAGGAATAATAAGTACCTACTAATGGTGATTTTATAATTGTAATATTTTCATCAAGAGTAGTTGCTTCATCATTAACTTCTGTAGTATTTAATTCAAAGGTTGTTTTATTAGATGATTGTAATGATGGTTCACTTAAAGAAACATCATTAATTAAATCATTAGTAGGTTTATTTTCATCATTTTTACTTAATTTTAATTTTATATCACTATCTTCTAATTCAAATACTCTTAATGATGAAGAATCTATTTCTTTAATTAAATCCTTAATTTGGTTATAGTCTAGCACTTTAAGCTACCTCCATTTTTTAAATATTAGAGTTGCATTATGACCACCAAAACCTAATGAATTAGACATAGAATATTTAATATCAACATTTTTACCTGTATTAACAACAAGATTTAAATTACACTCTGGGTCTGGGTTAAGGTAGTTTATTGTTGGTGGAACAAAGCTATCTTCTATTGCTTTTATTGATGCAATAGCTTCTATAGCTCCTGCTGCACCTAGTAAATGACCTGTCATAGATTTTGTAGAACTAACATATGGTTTCATAAAGTCATCACCAAAAGCCTTTTTTATTGCTAATGTTTCGACTTTGTCATTTATTTCAGTTGCTGTTCCATGTGCATTTATATAAGAAATTTCAGTACAATTAACGCCAGCGTCAGCCATTGCCTCTCTCATACATCTATAAGCTCCATTTCCATCTGGACATGGTGAAGTTATATGATAGGCATCACTTGTTGTACCATATCCTACTATTTCACAGTAAATTTTAGCTCCTCTTTTTAAGGCGCTTTCTAAATCCTCTAAAATTAACACTCCAGCACCTTCGCCCATAACAAAACCATTTCTATTTAAATCAAAAGGAATAGATGCTCTATTTCTATCTTCACTTTTACTTAATGCTGTTAGGGATTGAAATGATGAAATTCCAAATTCACAAATAGATGCTTCAGATCCACCAGCAAAAATAATATCAGAATAACCATCCTTAATATTTCTATAAGCTTCCCCTATACAATGTGTTGAAGAGGCACATGCAGAGGTAATGCTAAAAGAGCTTCCTAAAAGTCCAAATTTAATTGCAATTGCTCCAGATGCAATATTTGATATAGACATAGGTATTGTTAAAGGAGCAACTCTATTAGGGCCTTTATTTACTAAAGATCTGATTTGAGCTTCAATAGTAGACAATCCTCCTATACCAGAACCAACTAATACTCCAACTCTTTGCTTATTTATATTATCAAGATTAAGTTTACTATCAGCTAGAGCTTCTGTAGCTGCTACTATAGCAAATTGAGTATATCTATCCATTCTTTTAGATTCTTTTCTATCCATATATAAAGTTGGATTAAAGTCTTTAACTTCTCCAGCCATTTTAACTTTTAAATTTTCATGATTAAACAATGTTATTTCATCAATACCATTCTTAGATTCTTTAATTCCATTCCAATACTCTCCTACATTGTTTCCAATTGGTGTTATAGCACCAAGCCCTGTTACTACAACTCTTCTTTTCAAAGTTAGCCCCCCTTTTATGCCATTACCATCCCACCATCAACATTTATAACTTGACCAGTAATATAATCAGATAAATTTGATGATAAAAATAATACTAAATTAGCAACTTCTTTAGGATTACCTATCTTTTTCATAGGTATACTTTTTAAAATTTCCTCTTTAACCCTATCAGGTAATGATTTAGTCATATCTGTATCTATATATCCAGGGGCTACAACATTAATATTTATATTTCTAGATGCTAATTCTTTAGCTACTGATTTTGAAAAACCAATTACCCCTGCCTTAGATGCAGAATAATTACTTTGACCTGCATTTCCAATTAAGCCTACAACTGAAGATATATTTACTATTTTCCCATGTTTTTGCTTAAACATAACTTGGGATACAAATTTTGTAGTATTAAAAGTACCTTTTAAATTTACATTTAATACATCATCAAAATCCTGATCTTTCATTCTTAAAATTAAACCATCTTTAGTTATTCCAGCATTATTTACTAATATATCAATTGAACTAAAGTGGTTTTTTATTTCTGAAACAAAGTTTTCAACTTCGTTTGATTTACTTACATCACATTTTATAGCTAAAACGTCTGCGCCAAATTCCTTAAGAGCATTAATTAATTCTACTATTTCATCATTATAGTTTCTATAATTAATAGCTATATTTGCTCCATTTTGTGCTAATGTTAATGCTATTTCTTTTCCAATGCCCCTTGTAGCACCAGTAACTATAACATTTTTCCCTTTTAACATTTAATTTCAACTCCTTCTAAAGTTTTATCAAGTGATTTTAAATCTTCAACATTAAAAATATTTAAATTAGCTTTCTTATTTCTGCTTATTTCTTTTACAAAACTACTTAATGTTTTAGAAGGACCAATTTCAATAAATGTGTCTATACCTTCTTCAAGCATTTTTTCAATTGTCTTACTCCATTTAACTGATGATTTAACTTGTTTTTCTAAAAGTGAATTAATTTCATTTTTATCAGTAATAAAATCTCCAGTAACATTAGTAATAACCTTTAACTTTGGTTCATTGAATTTTATATCTTTTAAATACTCACCTAATTTTTTAGAAGCATTATTTAACATTGATGTGTGAAATGGACCAGAAACTTTTAAAGGTATTACTTTTCTAGCACCAGCTTCTGTTAATTTAACTTGTGCTAAATTTACAGCATCTTTTTCGCCACCAATTACTATTTGATTAGGTGTATTATAATTAGCAATTTCAACTGTTCCAGCATTAGATATGCTATTTAGTATTAACTTAATTTTATCTTCACCTAATCCTATAACTGCGGCCATTGCTCCAATACCTAGGGGAACTGCTTCTTGCATTATGTGACCTCTTTTTTTTACAAGCTTAAGAGCTGTATCAAAATCAATAGCTTCACTTGCAACTAAAGCGGAATATTCACCTAAACTTAATCCGGCAGTTATATCAGCTATAATTCCCCTTTCTTTTAAAATGCTTAAGATTGCAATTGATGTAGTTAAAATTGCAGGTTGAGTATTTTCTGTAATATTCAACTCTTCCTTTTCACCATTAAAAATAAGATTTTTAATATCAAATCCTAATACTTCATTAGCTCTATCAAAAACATTTTTACAAACAGGATAAGCATCATATAGCTCTTTTCCCATTCCTACATATTGGGCTCCTTGACCTGAAAAAATAAAAGCTATTTTCATAAATCCTCCATTTATCTATGAGTTAAAGCTTACTTTAATGTCCTCATATTCATTAAACATTTCTTTAATTATTTCATTAACACTTTGTATTTTTGATACCATTCCAGAAATTTGACCTGCCATAAGTGAACCATTATCAGTATCACCTTCTATAACAGCTTTTCTTAAAGCACCTTTTCCTAGTTCATCTAGTTCTTTAATACTTGCATGATTATCTTCAAGCTTTAAATATTCTTTAGCAAGTTTATTTTTAAGAACTTGAACTGGATGTCCAGTACATCTTCCAGTAACTACAGTATCGATATCTTTAGCCTTAATAACTGCATTTTTATAATTTTCATGTATTTGACATTCTTCTGAAGCTAAAAATCTTGTTCCAACTTGTACTGCACTTGCTCCAAGAATAAATGCAGCTGCTATTCCCCTTCCATCAGCGATACCGCCAGCACCTATAACAGGAATATTTACAGCATCAACAACTTGCGGTAATAAAACCATAGTTGTTAATTTACCAATATGCCCCCCAGATTCACATCCTTCAGCAATAACAGCATCAGCTCCACATCTTTCCATCCTTTTTGCTAAAGCAACTGAAGCTACAACAGGAATTACAATAATACCAGCATTCTTCCATTTATTTATATACTTACCAGGATTACCGGCACCTGTAGTTATTACTTTTACTCCTTCTTCAATAGCTATATCTGCAAGTTCATCTGCATTATCTGATAAAAGCATAATATTTAATCCAAATGGTTTATTAGTAAGCTTTTTTGTTTTTTTTATTTCATCTCTAATATGGCTAGCAGGAGCATTAGCTCCTGCAATAATTCCTAAGCCACCTGCATTTGATACAGCAGCAGCTAATGTACTTTCGGAAACCCAAGCCATACCACCTTGAAAAATAGGATATTTAATACCTATAAGATTACATATATCCTTTTTCATAGCTATTACCTCCAATACTACTTAGCAGCTGTTGCACTTTCAATAAATGAGACAGCATCTGCAACTGTTTTTATATTTTCAACATCTTCAACTTTTACGTTAAAAGCATCTTCAATTTCCATAATAACTTGGAATAAATCTAATGAATCTGCATCTAAATCTTCTACAAAGTTAGTTTCTAATTTTACATCTTCATCATTAACTCCTAATTGATCCACTACTATTTCCTTAATTTTCTCAAATATCATACATATTTCCTCCATAACTTAATTTTACTTTCAAAAATGTATTAAAATCCATTATTATCAAAAAATTAACAATATAAATTAAAAAAATATTGATTACCATTGAATAAGTAATCCACTCCAAGTAAGTCCACCACCAAAAGCTACTAAAATTATCTTATCTCCCTTTTTAATAAGCCCTTTTTCTATTGATTCACTTAAAACTATTGGAATACTTGCTGCTGATGTATTTCCATAATGTTCTAAATTAATTAAAAACTTGTCCCTATTTAAATTTAGTTTTTTAGCAGCATCATCTATAATTCTTGAATTTGCTTGATGTGGAATAATATATTTTATATTTTCAATACTTTCGCCAGACTTCTTTAGTAATTCTTTAATAACCTTAGGTATTATAGAAATTGCAAATCTAAATACTTCTCTACCATCCATTTCAATAAATTGTTTTCTTTCTAAGTTTGAATTTGAAAATGGTGTACTAATAGAGAACTGATTTGCATTTAATGCTTTTAAGCCTTTATTTCCATCAGAGCCAAAATAAGTACTTATTATGCCAGATTCATCATTTGTTGTTATTTCTAATACTGCAGCACCAGCTCCATCTCCAAATAATATACATGTGTTACGATCAGTCCAATCTATTATTCTTGAAAGAACTTCACTACCAATTACTAAAGCCTTTTTTCCTTCTCCACATTTTAATAATGAATTGGCTATAATTGATGAGTATAAAAAGCCCGAACAAGCAGCGCTTATATCAAATGCTGAAGCATTTATGCATCCTAAAACACTTTGTACACTACATGCTGTTGAAGGCATAATTCTATCAGGTGATGTTGTAGCAACAATAATAATATCTATACTTTCAGGTATACATCCAGCCATTTTTAATGCATTTTTTGCAGCAGTAACTGCTAAATCAACAGTCCCTTCACCAGTAGAAATTCTTCTTTCAGATATGCCTGTTCTTTTTATTATCCACTCATGTGATGTATCTACAATTGAAGATAACTGATAGTTTGTTACGATATTTTCAGGACAATAATGCCCTATTCCTAAAAACTTTACTAAACCCATCTTAACACCTTTGTTTTTAAATATAATTATTTGATAATCAAATTAAAATATTAAAAAATATATTAATTTTTAATTTATATTCATAATGAATAATAAGTTAATATCATCTTTTATAACTAAAAAATAATTTCGAATAAATATTTATGTGAAATATAACTTCTTCTAAATAGTAAAATTTTCACTCCTCCCCCAAATATTTTGACTATCAAACATCTTTATGATAATTCTACTTTTAAAATTTGTCAATATTTTTTTAAAAATTTAACTTTTTTATCAAAAATTACTTGTGTTTGTAAAAGATTTCATAGCAAAATATAAAAAGTTCTATGATGTACATTAATTTATTCCAATAATATATTTAATTTGATATAATAAACATTTATAATAATACTATTTTAGGAGGGAGATTTTTATATGAAAAAGATATTAACAGAATCAAATATTAAAAAACTTCAAGAAGAATTAGAGTATAGAATGACTGTAAGAAGGGCTGAAATAGCTAAAGAAAAATTAATAGCAGCAGCACATGGAGATAGATCAGAAAATGCTGAATATAAAGCAGCTTGTGAAGAATATAGAGAAAATGATAATAGAATTCAACATTTATTAACGCTAATTACAACTTCAACAGTAATTGAAGATGAGAGAATGGATAAGTCTGTTATTGGTATTAATACTAAAGCTAAAATTAAGTTTATAGATGATGATTTTGAAGATATAGTTACAATTGTAACTACCTTAGATGCTAAACCTGAAGATATGTTAATTAGTATTGAATCAGATTTAGGAAAAGCTTTAGCAGGAAAAAGAGCTGGTGATGTTGTTGAAGTTATGGCTCCAGGGGAAAGCTATAAGGTTGAAATACTCGAAATATTATAAAAGATATATGGGGCTGTCGCACTAAAATTTTTATACACAATATATTGTTTTGAAAAATAAAAATCAACACAATATATTGTAGTATTTATTCTTAATGCGATATCCCCATTAAGCTAATTCTATTTCATTTAAACTAGGAAATTCATATTCATCAAATTCTGTTTCTTTAAGAATAGAAATTACTTCATCAAAATTATCAATTAAATTTACTCTATTATGACTTAGTATAGATTCTAATGAAGAATTCTCCCATTCTATCCATCTTACGTAGTTATCTCTTTCCTTCCTATATTTCTTAAATTCATCATTATTTATAAGAGAATCAGTAATTTCATCGCATATAAAGAAATTACAAACATAAGTTCTAAATTTTTCGTTTAAGCTACATCCTTTGCCTTCAATTACAAAAGGACATGTTCTAAAAAACATAGAAACATCATTTATAACACGAGGTTTATGTAAATTTTTCTTTGCTGCTAAATCATATTTATTATATTCTTCATATAGTAAATATTCTTCTTGTTCTGAAATTATAGCATTTCGTACTTCTTGTATATCTTCAGCACTTGCATAGTTTAAAGGGCTTGTACAAGAATCATCGATATATTTATCATAACTATCCTTATCAAATGAACCTACTGCATGTATATAATAATTATATATTTTTACATTAGGTAATTTTAGTATCATATTTAAAGTTTCTATTCCCTCTGTTGTTCTCACCATTTTTTGGATATCATATAAAGTAAATTTGGGGAAATACCAACAACATCCTCTATTTTTTATTTTACATAAGCTTTTTCCAAAAATACTACTACATTTATAACATGAAGTACAGCCAAATTGTGGCGTACCATCAGCATCTTTTAAAAATATTTTATCCATTGGTATCATCTCCTCTATATTAAAGAAATTTTATGAAAATATTATATCATTTAAATAACTAAATAAAAATAAAAAATACCCATTTGGATATTTTTTATTTATTAAAATCTATACAGCTTTCATCAGAAATTTCATACATGGCTTTTCTAAATTGTATATAAAATAATATTGCTGTTGTTGTTACAGCTATGAAATCAGCAACTGGTTCAGCCATAAATACTGCTGCAGTTTTATTTTCCATTAATAAAGGCATTATATAAATTAAAGGAATTAATAATATTACTTTTCTTAATAGTGCTAAAAATAAAGAAGTTTTTGCATTTCCTAAAGCTATAAATGATTGTTGACAAGCTATTTGTATTCCAAATATGCCTGAAAGTGCCATATAAATCCTTAATGCATGAGCTGTAAATTCTAAAAGCTCTGGATCATTATTAAAAATTAAAACAAATGATTTTGGTGTTAGCATTGCTAAGGACCATAAAATAATAGAATAACTTAAACATGATATAAGTAAGATTTTAAATGCTTTTTTTACACGTTCAGGCTTTCTTGCACCATAGTTATAACTTAATATAGGTTGTCCACCCTGAGTTAATCCAGTAAGAGGTAAAAGTGAAAATTGCATTACACTTGTTAATATTGTCATAGCACCAACAGCGATATCTCCCCCATATCTTAATAATGATGAGTTAAAGCATACAGCTATTATACTTTCTGTTGATTGCATTATAAATGGTGCTAAACCTAATGCAATTGATGGAAGTACAATACTTTTTGATAGTATTAAATTTTTTCTTTTTATTTTTAAAGTTGTTTTTTTACCAGTTAAGAAAATTATAATCCAAATCATTGATAGTGATTGAGATAATATAGTAGCTAAGGCAGCACCTGAAACTCCCATATTGAATCCAAAAATTAAAATTGGATCTAATATAATATTACAAACTGCTCCAATCAATACAGTCATCATACTTACTTTTGCAAATCCCTGTGCACTAATAAATGCATTTAATCCAAGAGTTAATTGTACAAAAATTGTTCCAATACTATAAATTTTCATATAGCTAACTGCATAATCTATAGTATTTTCACTTGCTCCAAAGGCTAATAATAAATCTTTAGAAAAACAGAAAAAAGTAATTGTAAGTATAAGAGAAATTATTACTAATAGGGAAAATGAATTTCCTAATGTTTTTTCAGCATTATCCTTTTCTCCTTTTCCTAAAAATATAGATGCTCTAGGTGCAGATCCCATGCTTACTAATGCAGCAAATGCAGATATAAGCATAATAAGTGGTAAACATACACCAACTCCAGTAAGTGCTAATTTACCAACTTTAGCTATATGTCCTATATACATTCTATCAACTAAGTTATAAAGTAAATTAATTATTTGTGCAGCAATTGCAGGCATGGCTAATTTAAATAGTAATTTACCTACACTTAGGGTTCCTAATTCTTCAGTTTGATTTTGTTGCATAAAAATTCTCCTTTAAATTAAAATTGACAAATAAATAACATTGACATAAAATATTGTACACCTAAAAAAGATATTTTTAAATTAATTTCTTAAGTTAGAAAGGATACAAAGAATGGAAAAATATACTTCAAATATAATAACACCTAAAATAAGTATTGCACCTATGGTAGATAAATCACATAGACATTTTAGATATTTTTGTAGATTAATGAACAAAGATATACTTTTATATACTGAAATGGTAACTGCACAAGCAATTATAAACAGTGACTTAGATAAAATTCTTTACTTTAGAGAAGATGAGGGAAATGTTGCTTTGCAAATAGCAGCAAGCAATCCTGAAGATGCTTATAAGGCTGTTAAATTAGCAGATTCTTATAATTACTCAGAAATTAACTTAAATTGTGGATGCCCATCTGATAGAGTTTCTGGAAATTTGATGGGTGCATCATTAATGTCAAATAAAAATTTAGTATATGAAATTTTAATGGCAATGAAAGAAGCAACTAATAAGCCAGTTACTATTAAACATAGAATTGGGATTGATGGAACTGATGTAATTCAAGATAATAATGCTAAAATTATAATGAATGGATATGATGATTTATTAGAATTTTTAAATACAATTTCTAAAGCAAAACCTGATAGGTATACAGTACATGCTCGTTCAGCAATTTTAAAGGGATTAAGCCCTAAGGATAATAGAGAAATACCACCACTTGATTATGAAATGGTTTATAAACTAAAAAAAGATTTTAATTATTTAAATATTGAAATTAACGGTGGATTTAAAACACTAAAATCAATTAGTAAAGCTCTTGAAAATGTAGATGGAGTTATGATAGGAAGGGCTTCATATGAAGATTGCTACTTATTAGCTAATTTAAATAAATTAAATGATGAAAATAGTAAAGTTATTTCACGTGGAGAAATTATTAAATCATATATACCATATGTACAAGAAGAACTTGAAAAAGGAAGTAATGTCCATATGTTGGCATCACCTCTTCATAGTTTGCTTCAAGGTCAAACTGGAAGCAGAAAATATAAACAACTTTTATCATCTGCAAATGTAAAAAAAGATACTTTAATACAAATATTAAATGAAATTTTAGAAACAATGCCACAAGATATTCTTTGGAATTAATTTATTTTATATGTATAAAATGCTTTATGAATAGCTTGTTTAACTTTTGGAGTTATATCAGTTATTCCATTAAGATATTCTAATAATGTTCCATATATATCAAAAAATACAGCTTTATTCATATAATAAACTCTCCACTATTTTATTCACTTTTATTTTATATTATAGGAATAATTATGTAAATGTAAATAAAAACTGCATAAATATTAAAAATAATAATTTATACAGTTTTTATTTATATTCCAAATATAGGCTGACTAATATCTCTATAATATATTCCTATTGCAGCAATTACAGAGTAAAATGCCCCTATTGTTTTTAAAATATTTGAAGTATTTATATCCATATTAGGTTGTAATGAATAAGTAATTTCACCATTCATTTTCTTTTCATATACATGATTAAATCTTATAAATGCTATTTGTGTATATATTAATCTAGTAAGAAAAAGAAGTATAGCTGATTGTAATGTTGGTATATCTGGATTAGCAGAATAATTTGTATCATTATATCTACTATATATTAATTCTATACTTTCTATAGTTGCTATATAAGAAAGAATATCAGAGATTATACAAATGATATCTGCATTTTTTTGAATTCCTAATAAATACAATTCTTCTTCATCCTCTTGAGTTATAGAATTTTCTTTGGAATTATTTTCGAATTTATTGTATTCACTCAAAGATATCCTCCAATTAATATTATATACTTTAATATATTTATAATAAAAAATAATGTACCTAGTGATATGAAAATTCTACAGTATAATTATATACATTGTTTTATATCTTAAAATAATTAAGTTAAATATTTATTTAATAATTTTAGTATTTCTAAATTAATGTAATTATTTTTTATTATTTAATAATATTTAAATATTTCACTTTCTCCACAAACATCAATTCCTATAATATTTTTACTTTGAATAAAATAATTTAATGTATATTTCAAGCTTTCTAAGTCAATAACACCTTGGTCCCAAGTCAAATCAACTATTTTCATTAATATAATAAAATATCAGTAACATTTTATACTATTTGAAATAGCTTCAAACTTTTCTTTTATTTCCTTTGCAACTAAACTTATATCATTTTTATCTTGATTATCTAATAAGGATTCAAACTTCCTAAGATAAAACTCTACTTCTTTTCTTAAATTACCTACAGTTTCTTCATATAAACTTTCTCCCATTGAAAGAATAAGTTCATTTTCTGCTTGTTCTCTTGGTGGTATTTTAAGATAGGATAATTCTTTAAAGCGCTTTTCAATTTCTTCATCACTCATATAATTATCATCTTTTTTTATAACTAACCTTTTCTTTAATTGAGTTGAAACTACTGTTACTTCAACTTCTAAAATAGAATTAATATCATAAGTGTAAGTTACATCTACTGATTCATTTCCCGCTTTATTTAAAGGAATGGGAATATTAATTTCACCTAATAAAAGATTATTTTTAGAAAATCTACTTTCTCCTTGTAAAATTTCTATTTTTATTGAAGGTTGGTTATCATATATAGTATATAATCGTTCAGTTCTGCTAACAGGAACAACTGTATTTCTTTCTATAATTGGACAAAAATGTCCTTCTTCATAATAATTTTTTTCTTTTTGAATAGAAATATTTGTTCCTAAAGTATAAGGACATACATCTGTTAAGACAATGTCTTTTATTAGTTTATTTCGCTCTTTCATTGCTGCTTGAATAGCAGCACCAACTACTACAGTTTCATCAGGGTTTATTGAGGTATTAGGTAATCTGCCAAATAATTTACTAACAAAATTACGAATTATCGGTAGCCTTGTTGCTCCACCAACTAGCAAAATCTCATCAATTTCTTTTGTTTTAATTTCTGAATCTTTTAAAGCCCTTTCTATTGGTTTTCTAATTTTAGTTAATAATAATTGACAACATTTTTCATATTCACTTATAGAAACTTCATATTTTAATAGAGCATTATTAATATTACATTTTATAGTAACAACTTTTTGGGTAGAAAATTCTATTTTTGCTTTTTCACAATTTTTCTTTATTATTGCAAGTGTTTTAGAGTCCAAATCATTAATATCTAATTTATTGTGATTTAAAAACATATTTACTAAAATATCAGTAAAGTCCTCGCCACCAAGATAATTATCGCCTGATACTGCACGTACTTCCATTATATTTTTATATATTTCTAAAATTGATACATCAAGAGTTCCTCCGCCTAAATCAAATACTAAAAATTTAGTATTATTTTTTTTATTATGCAACCCATAAGCAATGGCCGCAGCTGTAGGCTCATTTACAATTCGTTCAACTTTTAAGCCGGCAAGTTTTCCAGCTCTTTCTGTTGCTTTTCGTTGTTTATCATTAAAATAAGCTGGAACACTTATTATTGCTTCTTCAACTTTTTTACCTAAATAAATTTCAGCATCTTCTTTTAAGGATTTTATAACAAAAGATGATAAGTCTTCAGCTGTAAATTTTAACCCATTTAAGATAAACTCTTTATCACTACCCATACTTCTTTTAAAAGCAGCCTTTGTACACTCAGGATGAGCAATTATTCTTTCTTTTGCTTCTTTACCAACCAATAATTCTTTATCATTATTTATACTGATAACTGATGGAGTAAGATTTTCACCAAATTTATTTGGAATTATTATTGGTCCATTTTCACCAAAAAAAGATACTAAGCTATTTGTTGTTCCAAGGTCAATTCCTATTATCATATAAATTCCCCCTTGATAAGAAAATAATATTTTTCAAATTATAATTCATGTTAATTTTAATAACTCTTCTTTTGCATTTGGATAATTTGGATTTATCTTTAAAAGTTTATTTAAATAAACTTTTGCTATTTTAAATTCACCCATTTCTTTATAAATACAAGCACAATTAAAATATATAAATTCAATATTTCCATTATTATTTAATAAGTGAAAATAATCATTTAATGATAATTCATATTGGTAACAACATTTATAAATATAAGCTCGTAAATAATAATTATCCAAATCATTTTTATCTAAACAAATTGCTTCATTTATTAATTCTAAAGCACTATTAAAATTTTCCTTATTTAATTCACTTATTGCTAATTCATAAAACGCCTTACTTTTAATAAAATCTAATTCAGGAGTATTTTCTTGTAAATTTAATAATAAAGACTTTATAGTTCTTTCAGCTTCTTCACTTTTATTTAAATTACGTAGAGCTCTTGCTTTATATAACATAATTTCATTATCATGTATTTCTAACTTATTAACATAATCAATAATCTCAATAACTTTTTCATTTTCATTGTATTCTAATAATACTTTTATTTTTATTAAATAAGGATTTCTATAATAAGGATAAATTTTAATTGATGTATTTGCACAATCAAAAGCTTCTTTAAGAAGTCCTAGATTAAATAATGATTCGGCTCTATAATCATAAATTAAAGAATCATTACTACATATCTTTAATCCTTCTTCTGTTAATTCAAAGCATTCTTTATATTTACCTAATTTAATTAATACATCACATTTACAATTAATATAATATATATTATCTTTATTTATATATAATGTTTTATTATAAAAATATATTGCATCTTCATATTTTTTAGTTTTTGTGTAAGTTCTTCCAATCTTATTATATATATTGGCTAATTCACTTTTATCAATAATTTCACTAAAATTTTCTATTAATAAATAATAGTAACTTAAAGCAATATCATAATCTTTCATTTCAAAATATGAACTACCTAAAAGAATATTCTTTTGTATTGTTGTATACTGATCATTTGAGTGCAAATTAATAATTATTTTAATAGCTTCTTTATATTTTGAATTTTCATAATAGCACCACGCTAATTGTATTTTTAAAGTATCATCGTAGGGATTTTTCTTAACTAGATTTTCAAGCCTTATTATTAATATTTGATTTATATAAGAGAGCCTATTTCTTATATAATTATCATATTTATCAACATCAATTAAATCTATAAACAGTTCCTTAGATTTTTCAAGTTTACCTTCTTCAAGCCATACATCAGCAAGACCAAGCTTACAGTTTAAGTTATCTGGTGAAATATTAAGGCACCTTTTATATAAATTTTCTGCAATTTCATAATTTTTTTCAGCCCATTCTATTTCAGCCATAGTATAAACAATTAATAAATCATTAGGGTATTCCTTTATTAGCTTACTACATATCTTTCTACTATTAATTAAATCTCCAAAATTTATAAAACAACGTGCTTCAAGCAATTCTAAATATGGATGATAAATTTTCAATTCTTTAATTTTAATTAAATTTTCTTTTATTTTTTCAATATTATTATTATTCAAATACTCTCTAGTTTCAAAATATAAGTAAATCCAGGTATCGTAATCCTTATTACATTCTATTTTGAATAAATAATAATTTAAAATATCTTCATGATCAATTTTATATATTATATAGTCTATATACTTTGATTGAAACTTTTCATATAATTCATTTTTATTTTCTTTAATATTAAAATAAGATTCAATTAAACTCCAAATACTATGTGGAATATTTATATTTTCTGATAAAAATAAAAGTAACTTTTCACAAGCGTTACTATTAGTATCTAAGGAAATGCAAACATCAGCATTTAGTATTTCAGTCCATTTTTTTACATCTATTCGCAATGAAAAATTATCATATATATTTTTAACCTTTTCTAGCCATAAATCTAACGAAGTATTCTTTTTAATATGATTATTTTCATTAGTTTCAGTGTATTTAATAGCTTCTTCATATGCAGTTCTCAAATTTTTAAAATCTTCTGGATTATCTTCTGGATTAACTGAAGTTAATATATTGTAATAAGCTGATTTAATCAATGATTTATCTTTTGTCTTATCTATTTTTAAGATATTCCAAATATTCATTCTAACCCCCTAGTTTAATATACTAATAATAATTATTATATCATAACTGGTAAAATTTTACTTAAACTACTTAATCTTAATAAAAAAACTTACCATGAATTTATGATAAGTTTTTTTATTAAATATTTAAAATTTAATTTATATAATTTTTTCAAAAGCTATTCTTTTACTTCCGTCTTTTAAATTAATAATTCCACAATATTCAAAATCACATTTATTAAGTAATTTTTGCATAGAAATATTATCTTTATGTGTATCCACTCTTATACTATGTATATTTTTATTTAATGAAAATTCTTCTATTTTATTCATAAATATTTTAGATAATCCTAATCCCTTATAAGTATTATCTACAGCAATTCTATGTATAGTTGTATAGTTAGAATTAGTAAGCCATTGTCCTTCATAAATATTATTATAAGTTTCTTCACCATCAAATATAATTACTGCTGTTGCAACAATATCATTATCTTTTATCATTACATAGTTATTTCCATTTAAAATATCAGAATTTATAGTATCAATGTTTGGATAGTTATTTTGCCATTGATCTATACCTTGATTTTTAAAGTATTCTTGGGCTTGCTTAATAATTTTCATTATATTATTTACATCACTTTTTACAGCCTTTCTAATTTCCATTACAATTCCTCTATGTTATTTTTTTTATATAATTATATACAAAATTGGGATGTCGCATTAAGAATAAATCCTACAATATATTATATTAATTTTTATTTTTTAAAACAATATATTGTGTATAAAAGTTTTAGTGCAACAGCCCCATTTTGTTAGAAAGTGTAATAGTTATTTTTTGATTTCTAATTTATTATAACAATATTTTTTATCTGAGCATCCTGGACAACCACTACAGTTGCCAGTCTTATTCCTTTTTATTATGTGACGAATTGCTAATACTAATAATATTAAAATAATACTGCCAATAATATAATTTACCATACTATCACTTCCTTATATAATCATAATTAATAAATAAATTAATTAATGAGCATTACTTAATTGTTTTTCACTTTTAACATCTTTTCCTGATAGTACTGCAAGTGAAATTGCAATTATTGCTACTAAGATTGAGCCAATTGCACCAAATAAACTTCCAGTACCAGCAATAAAGCTTCCAACTTGATTAATTATTAATGCAACTATATATGAAGTTAATGTTTGGAAACCTATAGTAATCCACATCCATTTCCAAGATCCCATTTCTCTTTTAATAGCACCAATTGCAGCAAAACAAGGAGCATTAAGAATATTAAATGCAATGAAAGCAAATCCACTAGCTGCTGTAAACATTGTTCCAACTTGAGTCATTAATGCTGGAGTGTCTTCTGCAGCTTCAGCAATACCAAATAAAACACCAAATGTTCCAACAACATTTTCTTTTGCAACTAAACCAGATAAAGTAGCAACAGCTGATTGCCAATTTCCAAATCCAAGTGGAGTAAATAATGGAGCAATAACTTTTCCAATGCTTGCAAGTATGCTATCTTGAGCATCTACCATTTGTAATGACCAGCTAAATGAACTTGTAAACCAAATTACTGCACAAGCAACAAATATTATTGTACCAGCTTTTATTATAAATGCTTTTGCTCTATCCCACATATGAATTAATACACCCTTAAGACTTGGTATATGATATTGAGGAAGTTCCATTACGAATGGAGCAGGTTCACCTTTAAATACTTTTGTTTTATTTAAAATTATTCCACATATTATTATCATGAATATTCCTAGAAAATAAACACAAGGTGCTACCCAAGATGCTCCACCAAAAATTGCACCTGTAAATAGTGCAATTATAGGAATTTTAGCACCACAAGGTATGAAAGTTGTAAGCATTATTGTAATTCTTCTATCTTTATCATTTTCCATTGTACGAGTAGCCATTATACCTGGAACTCCACATCCTGAACTAATAAGTACTGGAATAAATGATTTTCCTGAAAGGCCAAATTTACGGAAAATTCTATCCATTATAAATGCAATTCTTGCCATATATCCACAGTCTTCTAATAATGATAATAAGAAAAATAATAACATTATTTGAGGAACAAATCCTAATACAGCACCAACACCACCAATTATTCCATCATTTATTAAACCTTGAAGCCAAGGAGCAGTTCCTATTTTTTCAAGAAAAGCCGCTACATTTTCACCTATTATTTCTCCAAATAAAGTATCATTTGTCCAATCTGTAAGAATTCCACCTAAAGAACTTACTGCAATATAATAAACTCCCCACATTATTAATGCAAAGATAGGTAATGCAAGTATACGGTTAGTAACTACCTTATCAATCTTATCTGAAAGGGTATGTTTTGAATTATCTTTTTTCTTTATAATTTTTGATACTATTGATCCTATAAATTCATATCTTTCAGCAGTTATGATACCTTCTGCATCATCATCAAATTCTTTTTCACATTTAGAAACTATATTTTCAATTTTATTCATTGTTTCACTTGGAATATTAATTTTTTCAATTAACTTGCTATCTCTTTCAAATAATTTTATTGCTAACCATTGTTCATTAGCATCTATTTGATTTAAATTTGAAGAATGAATTAAGCTTTTAATTTCATCTAATGCAGATTTTACTTCATTAGAAAAATTCATATTAAATTTATTAGAATTTTTATTTTTAGAAATTTCTATTGCTTTTAATGCTACTTCTTTAGTACCAGTACCTTTTAATGCGCTTGTTTTAACTACTGGGCATCCCAAAATTTGAGAGATTTTTTCAAGATTAATAACGTCTCCTCTTTTTTCTACAACATCTATCATGTTTAATGCAATTACAGTTGGAATACCAAGTTCTAATATTTGAGTAGTTAAATAAAGATTTCTTTCAATATTTGATGAATCAATTATATTTATAATTGCATCAGGCTTTTCATCAACCATAAAATTTCTAGTTACAACTTCTTCTAATGTATATGGTGATAAAGAATATATACCTGGTAAATCAACTATTTCAACATTAGCATGACCTTTTAATTTACCTACTTTTTTTTCAACTGTTACTCCAGGCCAGTTTCCAACATATTGTTTAGCACCTGTAAGGTTATTAAACATTGTAGTTTTACCACAGTTAGGATTACCGGCTAATCCAATTTTTATTGCCATTATTTATTCCCCCTTATTTTAAATTACTCAACTATTACCATTTCTGCATCAAACTTTCTAAGAGTTAATTCATAACCTCTTATATTAATTTCAACAGGATCACCTAATGGAGCAACTTTACGAACATAAATTTCGCTTCCTTTTGTAATTCCCATATCCATAATTCTTCTACGAACAGGACCTTCTCCTTGAATTTTTTTTACTCTTACTGTTTGTCCACATTTAACATCTTTTAATGTAGTCATTTTAAATCCCCCTATACTAGTATTCTGCTAGCCATACTTTTATCTAATGCTATTCTAGCACCTTTAATATTTACTATTAAATTTCCACCTAAATCTGATACTATTGTAATTCCTTCTCCAATAATAAACCCTAAGCTGTTTAGAAATTTTTTTGTTTCTGCATTTCCTGTTATTTTTTTTATAGTTACTTCTTCTCCCACTTTAGATAAAATTAAAGACATATAAACACCTCTTTTATTGATAATGATTATCGTTCCTTATATTTACTATTATATACAATTACAGTAAAATGTAAATAGTTTTCTTAAAATTACCAAATAAATTTAAAAATAAATCCAAAAATAGTATAAATATCTTTAAAATGTTAATAACAAAACAAAAAAACACATATAATCTTAGTTAAAAGTTTATATGTGTTTCATAATAATTAATTTAAAACAATTTTAATCAAATTTTAAGTAAGTTGTATTTTCAGGAACTCCTGTTATAGAAGCATTATTACCTTCATTTAACATATATATTGATTTCATATCTTCGTTAGAAATTTCAAAGTCAAAAACATTTAAATTTTCTTTTATTCTAGTTTTATTTGATGATTTAGGTATAGGAATCACCCCTCTTTGAATATGCCATCTTAATATTACTTGAGCTACAGATTTTTGATATTTTTCAGATAAGTTTAACATTAACTCATTTGTAAATAACTTTCCTCTCATTATTGGGCTCCATGCTATAAGCTGAATATTATTTTCTATACAATAATTTAACATTTCATTTTTAGAACTTTGAGGATGAACTTCAACTTGATTGACCATAGGCATTATTTTAGCTGTTTTCTTTAATTCTTCTAAATGTCCAATTTTAAAGTTACAAACTCCAATAGCTTTTACTTTTCCTGCTTTATAAAGATCTTCAAAAGCTCTCCAAGTTTCAGCATTTAATTTATTAGGCCAATGTATCAAATATAAATCTAAGTACTCAACTTGTAATCTTTTTAAAGAATTATTAAATGCTTCAATAGTCTTATCATAACCATGATCATCATTCCAAAGTTTAGTAACTAAAAATATGTCTTCCCTTTTAACTTTACTTTCTTTTATAGCATTACCAATACCAACTTCATTTCCATAAAATGAAGCAGTATCTATTTGTCTATATCCACATTCCAATGCATATTTTACTATTTCTGCTGTTTCATTATTATCACCAGATTTATATGTTCCAAAACCTATAGATGGTATTTTTATACCATTACTTAATACTTTAAATTTTCTCATAATTTTACATAACCTACCTTTTAACTTCTATTAATCTTATTTTATCTTCACTTGCAACAATAGCTTTTGTTGCTATATTATAAAACAAAGATGTATCTAAAACTCCAACTATATTTTTTAAATTATCATTTAATGATGAAATATCTTTTATATCATATTTATTAAATTCAACATCCATCAAATATAAACCATTATCACTTATAGTAATACCATCTTTTGAAAGACTTGTTCTCATTTTAGGTATTCCCCCTAAGTTTTTAACTTCCTTTTCAACAAAGGCTTTACTTTCTGGAATAATTTCTAATACAATTGGATATTTAAATTCTAATTTTTTTACAACCTTACTTTCATCTACAAGTAAAATATAATCATCTGCCATAGTTGCAATTATTTTTTCATTTGTGTGTATTCCACCACCACTTTTTAAAGCTGTAAGATTTTCATCTACTTCATCACAACCATCAAATGCAACAGATATTTTACTAACTGACCAGGTTGGAATAACTTTTAATCCATTTTCTATACAAAGACTAGCAGTCTTAAAAGATGGTGTTACTACTTCTATGTTTAAACCTGCTTCTTTTATAAAAGATATAAGGTATGAAATAGTACTTCCACCACCTAATCCTATAATTGTATTGTTTTTAATATATCTCAATGCTTCCTTTGCACATTTTTTCTTCATTAATGTCACTCCTATAATTAAATTTTGCTTTCTGCAATAGATTGCTCATGGTTACTTAAATTTTTGTAAACATAAGGTTTTCCTACTGTTAAAAATAAATATAATATTTCTATTACAATCATAGCAGATATTCGTGAAAAATAATATTCATCTATTAAGTCAAGCTTTCTTGGCACCTTTGGAATAAGTGGCCCTTGAAGTGATACTGAAAATAATTCTATAAAGAATATTATGTGAAATATATCATCATTTTTATATTACTATAATCAGGTAATACAAACAATGATAATCAATGATAAATTTAAACAAAATTTAATCACTAATTATTTAAACACTTTTCTCTTACATCCTTAGGTGAAAGATTTGGCATTACTACATTTGCTCCTGAATTTAACACCTTTTCTATTCCTTATGAATCTATACTACCAAGTGCTGTAGTTGCTGGAAGAAATACCTTAGGTAACATTAATCTAATTAAAGCTAACATTATTATTGTTTTTTCTAATGTACCTCCCTTTTTCTTTGCAAGTGGAGTATCCTTATGTGGAATAAATGGCCCTATACCACACATATGTGGATCCAATTCTTTTAAGATTGCTGTTTTTACTACAACATCAGGAACATTTCCAAGCTTTCCTATTAAACTATTAATTTCCTCTAATGTTTCTGTTACAGTAATACTTATAACAGAAATTCCTTCTTCAAATAGAATTTCTATCCTTCCCCTTATACTTCCTATAAATCTTGAAACTATATTATTAAATTTTTCTTGACACTTTTGTGGTTCTTCTAATATTGCACTTATTACAGCTATTTTTTTTAAAAATTTCATCTCATCTAATAAAAAAGCTAGCGTCCTAAAAAGAAAGCTAGCTAAAATAGACTATATAAATATGCTATATACATTTTTATTGACAATATTAATTACTTTCTTTTAGATCATAATTAACTTTTCTATCAGATTTTAAATTTTATTACTTAATATAGAATTTTTATAAATAAATCCTAAACCAAAATAATAATCCTATTTGAAATTATTATAAATAAATCCTAAACCAAAATAATAATCCTATTTGAAATTATTATAAATAAAGTAATTATTTCAATTTTAAAATTTATTTATAACTTAATATATTAGGTAATGCTTTTTCTAATTGTTCTAATGATAACCCACATCTATTAGCATAATCTTCTGCTTGATCCTTATCAATAAAATTAGAATTAAAATATCTTGAATCTTCTGATGCAAAATATAAACCACAAACTGACGATACTGGATCCATCATATAACTTTCTGTAAGCTTAACTCCAGTTACCTTTTCGCCATTTAAAAGGTTAAATAATATCTTCATTTGACTTTGATCAATAAGTGATGGATAACCAAATGCAGGTCTTATTCCCCTATAACTAGCTTTAAATATTTCCTTCATTGATAAATTTTCATCCTTTGCATATCCCCAATAATTTTTTCTAATATCTTCATGAAGTTTTTCTGCAAAAGCTTCTGCTAATCTATCACATACAAGTTTTAACATAATTGCATTATATGAATCGCCCTCTGATTCTAATTTTTTAACATATTCATCTGCCTTTAATCCTGTTGTAACTATAAACCCACCTAAATAATCATCTTTATTAATTTCCTTAGGAGCAATAAAATCAGAAAGACATAAATATGGCCCTTTATTCTTCTTTCTTTGTTCTCTAAATAAATTAAATGTTGCAGCTAATGACTTATCCTTATTATAAAGTTCTATATTGTCTCCATTAGAATTAGCTTTAAAGATTCCAAAAACCCCTTTAATATCTACAATATTGTTTTCTTCAATAAAATCTAACATCTTATTTGCATCATTAAATATTTTTTTTGCTTCTTTTCCATAAGCAGAATCTTCTAATATATCTGGATATAATTTTTTCATTTCCCATGCTATAAAGAAGAAAGTCCAATCTATATATGGTCTTAAATCAGATACTGTATAATTCATTACCTCTTTAATTCCTATAAAATTAGGCTTAGGAATTTCCCTGTTATTCCAATTTATATTAAATTTATTTTCTCTTGCCTCTTTTAAAGAAACTAATTCACTTTCATAACTATTATAAGTATTTCTTACTTCCTCATATTCTTTTTTTATAGACTTTATATATTCTTTTTTATTCTTACCTAATAATTTTTTAGATATTTCTACAGTTTTAGATGCATCATATCCATAAATAACCGGTCCACTATAATTAGGTTCAATTTTAAGTGCTGTATGTGCTTTTGATGTTGTAGCTCCACCTATTATTAAAGGAATAGTCATATTTCTCTTTTCCATTTCAGCTGCAATATGACACATTTCATCCAATGAAGGTGTTATAAGACCACTTACTCCAATTATATCAACATTTTCTTTTATTGCTGTTTCTATAATTTTTTCACATGGAACCATTACACCTAAATCTATTATTTCAAAATTATTACAAGCTAAAACTACACCAACAATATTTTTACCAATATCATGGACATCTCCCTTTACAGTTGCTAACAATATTTTTCCAGCACTAGCTGCTTGTCCTTGTGCTTTATCTTTTTCAATATATGGAAGCAAATGAGCCACAGCTTTTTTCATAACCCTTGCAGATTTAACTACTTGAGGCAAGAACATCTTTCCATCACCAAATAATTCTCCAATTTTTGTCATACCATCCATTAATGGTCCTTCTATAATAGAAAGTGGCTTTGGATAAGCATTTACTGCTTCTTCTAAATCTTCTTCTAAATATTCCGTAATTCCCTTAACTAAAGCATAGCTTAACTTTTCATTTAAACTTTTTTCTCTCCATAAATTTTTATTAGTTTGAACCTTTGTATTTCCTTGCTTATAATCATCAGCTTTTTCTAATAATTTTTCCGCTGAATTCTTATGCTTATTTAAAACTACATCTTCAACTAACTTTAATAAATCTTTAGGAATATCATCATAAATTTGAATCATTCCAGGATTAACTATTCCCATATCCATTCCAGCTTCAATTGCATGATATAAAAATACAGAATGCATAGCTTCTCTTATTGTGTTATTTCCTCTAAATGAGAAAGATAAATTTGATACCCCACCTGAAACTTTTGCATATGGTAAATTTTCTTTAATCCATTTGGTTGCATTAATATAATCAACTGCATAATTATCATGCTCCTCAATACCAGTCGCTATAGCTAAAATATTAGGATCAAAAATTATATCTTCTGGTGGGAAATTTAATTTATTTACTAATAAATCATAAGCCCTTTTGCAAATGGATATTTTTCTTTCATACGTATCAGCCTGTCCATTTTCATCAAACGCCATTACAATAACAGCAGCACCAAAATCTTTAACTATTTTTGCATGACTTAAAAACTCTTCTTCCCCATTTTTTAAAGAAATAGAATTTACTATTGGTTTTCCTTGAATACTTTTTAAACCAGTTTCAATTACTTCCCATCTTGAGGAATCTATCATAATTGGTCTTGATGATATATCTGGTTCAGCTGCTATAAGTCTTAAAAAATACTCCATTTCCTTTTGACTATCAAGTAAACCATCATCAAAATTTATATCTATGATCTGAGCACCATTTTCAACTTGCTCCTTTGCTATAGACAAGGCCTCTTCATAGTTTTTTTCTCGTATAAGTCTTGCAAACTTTGCAGAACCTGCAACATTAGTTCTTTCTCCTATATTTATAAAATTATTTTCTTTATTACTTCTTATTATTTCTAGTCCACAATAAATGCTTTCTTTTTTTTTTTAGGGATCTTTCTTGGCTCTAATCCTTCAACTGCTTCTGCAATTGCTTTTATATGATCTGGAGTAGTTCCACAGCATCCACCTACAATATTAACATCCTTTTCAAGTGCAAGTTCTCTTATATATCCTGCTGTCATCTTTGGAAGTTCATCATATTCTCCTAAAACATTTGGTAAACCAGCATTAGGATAACAAGATATATACACATCTTCAGTATAAGCTAATTGCTTTATAAAAGGAATCATATCAGCTCCACCAAAAGAACAATTTAAACCAATAGAAATAACATTTTCATTTCTTACTGATTGTGCAAAAGCATCTAATAATTGCCCTGATAATGTTCTACCTGACTTGTCTGTAAGTGTTCCTGAAATCATTATTGGTAAAACTACTTGCTTTTCTTCATAAACTTTATTTGCAGCAACTATAGCAGCTCTACAATTTAATGCATCAAATACAGTTTCTATTAATAAACAGTCTACTCCACCATCTATAAGTGCACTTATTTGTTCTTTATATGCATTTACTAAGCTATCAAAAGTTACATTTCTATACCCAGGATTTTCTACATGTGGTGATAATGATGCTATTTTATTTGTTGGCCCAATAGAACCAGCAACAAACCTTGGTCTATTAGGATTATTTTTAGTAAATTCATCTGATACTTCTCTTGCTATTTTTGCAGCATTATAATTTAAATCATAAACTAAATTTTCAGTGCCATAATCTTCTTGTGAAATACTTGTAGAATTAAATGAATTTGTTTCAATTATATCTGCACCTGCTTTTAAAAAGCTTTTATGTATTTCTTTAATTACTTCTGGCTTAGTTAATGATAATATATCATTATTTCCCTTTTGATCTTTATGAAAATCTTTAAGTAATTCTCCCCTAAAATCTTTTTCAGTTAAATTATATTTTTGTATACTTGTTCCCATGGCTCCATCAAGAACTACTATTTTTTTTTCTAAAATTTCAATTAAATTACCCCTATTCATTTGCATTTCCTGCCTTTATTTTATAAATGTTTTAGAATATTATACAATTTTTTATCATTATTTACAACCTTTATTATACTTGTTAATTTTTGGTTTACACTTAAAGGAATTGTATGTTTTAAATGACAAATAACAAGTTAAGGAGTTTTTCAAGTATTTCAACATTAACTTGCTATTTGTCACTTATCCATTATTGATAATTAAGCCTATTTTTTTATTATTGAAAATATTGCTGCACTTATAATTCCTATAATTCCCCCAAGTGCAAAAAATAATAAAGTTTCTTTTGCTATAACACCTATTATAATTCCAAGACCTACACCACAAGTTAACCCTTTTGTTAAATATTTATAATTCTTTTCTGTTAAACTTATTTTTTTCCACAAAATTATTACCCCTTATATTACATATTGCTAAATTATTTCTATATAAAATAGACTTATATATTGCAAAAAAAGTTCTCTATTTTCAATTTTTTTAATATCCTAGTAATTATCAAGCAACATCATTATATGAAACATTTTAAAAAAAGTTCCTTATAAGATACCAATATTTTAAATATAAAATAAATACACCTTAGCCTAAATAAATTAAACTAAAGTGTATTTAAATACAGTTATATAAACTAATTTTATTTACTTATTAATTCCTCAAGAATTTCTGCTGCATCTTCTACACAACCCCTACATGAGCGTAAAACTTTACCTCCCTCTAACCCTTTTAATTCTCTACATATAACAGATGAATTTTTTTCCTTAAACTTCTTTTCTATTTCCTTTAATAAACTCAAGTCTTCTTTTATTGGCTCTGCAGGATTATCTGGATTTATATTTCCATTTAAATAATTAACAATTACATAAGCACCCATTACAGCACCACAAACCTTATATGCACCTCCACTATATCTTCTAACCATATCCTTCATTGTTAATTCATCAACATCTACTAAGTCACAAAATGCACATGCAACAGCTTGAGAACAAGTATATCTATTTTTATGCAATTCAATTGCCTTTTCTTTTCTTAATCCCAATTTTGCCTCATTCCTTTCTTCATAAATAAACTTCATTTAATATTATATATATTTTTTTTATAATTGTAATCTAATAATTTCTTTATAAAATATCTTAGCATTATTACTGTATTAATAAAAAGAGTTTTTTATTATTTTGATTGATAAAATATTTTAATATCAATATAATTTCTTTTAGGAGGTAAATTACTATGTTAAAAAGTAAAGCTGTAAAAACCATTGAAGAAAACAAAAGAAGAACTTTTTTAGCTACTGAAATTACTAAACCTTTAAATTTATCAACAATTTCAATAAGTAAAGCTATAAATCCCTCTAGAAATGATAGTTATACCCTTACTTCAACTACAACCACTAGATATTTTTTGAGTAAAAATAGTGATTTTATTTCAAAAGAGGGAATTACATTATACTTAAATGATGAGTTCAAATATATTGATATTTACACCTATAAAAAAGTAACTTCTACTAATGATATTGCAAAGAAATTAGCATTAAATGGAGCTAAACATGGCACTATTGTAATTTCAGAAGAACAAACTAATGGTAAAGGAAGACTTGGAAGGTCATTTTATTCACCTGCTAACACTGGAATTTATATGAGTATAATACTTAAGCTATCCTTAACAACAATGGATTCAGTGTTAATTACCACATCATCGGCTGTTGCAATTTGTGATGCAATTGAAAAATTAACGGGTATTAACTGCCAAATTAAATGGATTAATGATATTTATTTAAATGGTAAAAAAATTGCAGGAATACTAGCAGAAACTTCTACTAATTTTGAAAGTAAAACCATTGATTATTTAATTTTAGGTATAGGATTAAATTTTACACAACCTAAAAATGATTTTCCAGAAGAATTAAGAAAAATTGCTTCATCATTATTTGAGTATAATAATAGTACAATTAATCGAAACTTGCTTTGTGCAGAAATTGCAAATAATATTTTAAATATGATTTCTAAAATAGAAAATTATGATTTTATTTCAGAATATAAAAAAAGGAGTATAGTTTTAAATCAAGATATTATATATACTTCTAAAGGAATATCTTTAATTGGAAAAGCAATTGACATAGCTAATGATGGTTCTTTAATTGTAAAAAACTCTGATGGGTCAACTAAAATATTAAATTCTGGAGATATTACAATTAGAAAAGTAAATGAATAAAATATATGCTTCTATAAATTATAGACCCTGTAAAAAACTTTGTGTAAACTGAATAAAATTAATACATAAAAGCTGATTTAAATTAATAAATCAGCTTTTATTGTCTATTTATTTAATTCTCTAATTAATTCTCTTATTTCTTCATTAATACCTCTTCCATCATCAAAAATCCTTATTTCAATTCTATCATTAAACTTTCGTGATATAACAGATAAAGTTGTATTTTTTTCATTATATTTTATAGCATTATCTATTAAATTACTTATTGCTCTTGTAAATTTAACTTCATCAATATTAACTAAATATTCTTCTTCAGATATATTAAAATCATAATTAAAATCTTTTGCTTCTAGCTCTGGAATATAATAAGCAACAATTTCTCTTAAGACTTCATTTACATCTACATTTTTCATATTTAATTTATAATCCATACTATCTAATAAAGAAAATTCAAATAAATCAGTTATTATTTTAGTTGCTCTCCTTGAATTTATGTTAATTATAGTTAAATATTCTTGTTTTTCTTCTTTATTATTTACATATTGATAACAACGGCTTAATTGAGATGCTACTCTCGCTGTTAACTCAATGGTATTAATTGGTTTAACTATGTAATCATCATCACCTAATCCTAATGCTAAAACCTTATCACTATCAGTTGACATAGCTGTTATAAAAATTATTGGAATCACAGAAGTTTTTCTTATTTCTTCCATTACAGTTATACCATCTATATTAGGCATCATTATATCTAATAATGCTAAATGAACTTCTTGATTTTTAAAAGCTTCTAAAGCTTCTATTCCATCTTTACATTCAATTACCTCATAACCTTCTTTCTTCATATTTAAAGCTAATAACCTTCTTATATCGTCTTCATCTTCAGCAATTAAAATTTTCATATTATTTATCCTCCAATAATTTTTCCTTAATAGAACAATAATATTCATTAAGTCCATTTATAAACCATATAGGAAAATATTGTTCATTTAAGTTATTATCTTTAAAAAAGTTATCAAGTAAATAATTATAATATAAGTTAAATAATTTTTCTTTAAAACTCATTGACTGTATTACAAATGAATCATCATTTTCTCTTATTTTTGGTAAGTTATTAATAATTTCTCTAAAAACATCTTCAACATTCATATAAATTGTATTTAATGTTTTATTATAATACCCAGCCCCATGTCTTTGTATATCTCCTATGCTCAATCTTTCTTGAAATATTTCTTTATCAAAATCTAACTGAATTGTAAGTTCTTCTTTAGGAATATATCCTAAAATTTCATTTGATTTTACTTCAATTTTATCTAAATATGAAAATAATAAAGGCAAAGCTATTTCAACTTCTTCATTATGAAGTATTTTGTAGTTTTTATATAATGTTTCTTTAAAGTTATTTTTATATTCTTTATCTTCAAATTGTGAATAATAAATTTTATTTATTTTATATTTTATAAATTCTTTTCCAGGAGTACTATTAGTATAAGCTATTCCCATCCCTACAATAATAACAAGACTTGTCCCAATTATAATTTTCTTCTTATATTTTATCATTTTTATTATTATCCCCCTAAATATTCCGTATTTTTAATTAAATTTCTTTAATCTTTATCAATTGGTATTGTTAATCTTAATAATAAGATAATATATTATAATTAATCTACTATTATATAAACCTTAAATTTACCTTAAATTAGTATCATTGAAAAAAGAGATATAGCTAATAAAAGCTATATCTCTGAGGAAATAAGTAAAGACATACTACCAGAGCTGACAAATGATTTGGTGAAAAATTCAGAAAATAATAAAGGATAAAATAAAGTCTCATCACCCTGAAAGTAGAAATACAGTTTAAAAGGAATTATAATAATAAAGACTTGAATAGTAATATGAATCTTATATTATTTTTATTGTTATATATAAGTAAGTATTATGAAAACAGGATAATTACGATTAAATATCTTAGTAGTTTAGTAGATCTAATTTAAACAATAGTATCAAAAGAATTGAAAAAACTTGAAGAATTAGGCCATATAAAATCAGAAATGGTAACTTACAAAAATATAACTTGAAAAATTGAATGAATATCATATTATAAAAAATATAATTACAATAAAGATGAATATAATATTGAAATAAAACATCTTAGGAATAAGTATACAGATATAGAATTTTGTACATTATTAAGACTTAAATTAGAAAAATAAACTTAATTAGATAAACTGAAAGATTCAGAATATAATCCACCACCAGTTGTAACATTATATCCGCCAGGATTTTGACCACTTGGAGTTACAGTAACAGTTTTATATTCAGTATTAATATATGTAAAATATTTTAATATTTATAAAAAAATGAAATCTAAAGTAATATCAATAGTGTTTATGAGAGATATATTGAGAGATGATTGGAATTAAATATATCAGTCAAGTATAAATAGAGTAGAATTGTATGGATCTTAGAATTCCTTTATTCCCGGAACTAAATTATCTTTATATTTAATAGGAATATAAAGATAATAATACTTTTAAGAGGAAAAAACTGCGAAGAAAATTTATTCTACACAGTTTTTTATTTATTTATATACGTGATTATATAATAATATTGCAATGAATGATTATATTTTATTTACAGTTTTAAATATTCTATATGAATATATTGTAGAAGTTATAGTTAATAGTATTAACATAGTCAAAAATATTATAGAGCTAATTTTACTTGATGTAAAAAAGCATACTGGAGCAAAAACTATACCACAAATAACAAAAAGTTTTCCAGAAAATTTATGAGTTTTATACCAAGTATCATGATTAGATAAAGTCCATTTAGTACGAATTCCTATTATGGAATTGTTTCTAATTTTAGGAAGATAATTTCCTATTAGAACCAATAATAAGCATAAAAATGTCCAAAAAACATTAATAAGATTATTAATATTATTAATATTTTTATAAGAGATAAATAGCATTATATAACAAATTATATTAATAAGTACAAGAGTGAATTCTACACTATATTTGTTGAAGAAAGAAGCAGAAGGATTTTTATTTGGAAGAATAGGTAATAATATGCCCAATAATATATTTATTAAAGGTAATATTATTAATTCATTTTTATTACCAATCCTATCAGCTTCACCAGCAAGATTAAAATGCATAATTAAATTATCAGGTAAATTAGGTAAAATGAAGAGTGTTATAATTAATGGTAAAATAGTTAAAAATATTATTTCAAGTGAGTATTTTTTAAATACTTTCATTATGATTTCCTCCTTTAAATTGAATGATCCATAGTATTAAATCTTGAAATACAGATGTATTAATATAATATACAATATAATTTTTATTTTTTTTTTCATATATAAGATTAGATTTTTTTAAAATTGATAAATGATAAGATATTGTTGAATTTGTCAATTTGTATTTTTCAGATATTTCGCCTGCTGAAAGTGGACCATTATTTAATAAAACTAATATATCACGTCTGACATTATCAGATAATGCTTTAAATATATTTATATTATCTATTTTAATAACCCCCTTTTGAATTAATTAAAATTATTATTTTAATAACTACATATGCAATCTATTTCGAAATATTTCTAAATAGATTATATCATAAAAAATAAAAAAACAAACATATATTACTAAAAAATCAATAAATGGTATATAAATTAAACAAAACAATAAAATCTTAAAAAAAGAAAAAATTGTAATTTAAAGAAGTTTTATGTATAATAATATACGAGCTATAATTAAAAAAATATATATACGTGATTTACTTAATAATATTATTGTATTTAGATTAAGTTAAGTAGAAATTATATTTTGGCTCTAAAAATATCAAAGGGGGGGAGAGTTTATGGATAATTATCAATCACCTACAATGGAATATGCAGCTGGAGATTTTCAAAGTGAGAATCAGCGTATTACCACAGTTATACCTGTTGTTGCATATAGACGTTCTCCTCATAAAAAAGGAATGTATACAAAGA
>ERZ773252.370-NODE-370-length-54706-cov-14.591590_pt1 | contig 54706 bp, 44 predicted proteins | sample MGYA00580517_ERZ773252 | MGnify/ENA primary metagenome ERZ773252 (study PRJEB29015, sample SAMEA2737766) | human gut metagenome | biome: human gut; feature: human-associated habitat; material: faeces | place: China | collected 2012 ...
GTTTTCTAGTCAATTATTACTTTAACATGAACGTACCCGTATGGGTTATTTTTTTGCAATTAATTAGTGTTGCACTTGATATTGTAATTTATCAAATATAATTACTCTCTTAACTCCACTAGTAATATTTTTAATTAAATTAAGTATCCTTTCATTAATAAATATTAATATATTATAGCTAGTTAATGATAAAATCATAATAGTAGGTGTACCTATTATATACCAAGTTGTTGTTGATATAATTGATAGCTTCTCTATTCTATATAAAAATATATTAATTATATTTATAATACCTATATGAACAATATATATTCCAAAACTCTTCCTACCGACTTTACAAAGTATATTATCTTTTTCCTTTATTTTAGTAATGCATAAAACAAATACTAAGATAGATAATGGTATAGTAGATATATAAATATCTCCAGTTTTAATGAAAGCAGAATCATAAATAAATCTTTCTATTAAAGAAGTTAATATAAATAATAAAATTAATAATATATATATACCATTTATCTTATTCTTTAATTTTTTTCTTATTATATCTTCTTTAGTTTTTAAATACATACCTAGAGTACAATAAAACAAAGTAAAGAAAATAACATCTCTATTATTTTTTAAATATCCACAATTATAAATAAATATACCTGAAATATTTAGTATTCCTGAAAGTATTAATATCTTATTTATTAAGTTATACTTAACAGTAAAATATAGTATTGGAACTACTAAAACCATAGCTGTTAAATACCATAAATGAAATTCTATCATTCCATCTCCATAATAAAAGTCTGTTATTTTTAAATTGCTAAAATAATAATATATTGTATTTCGTATTCCATTATGAAATACAATATTAATAAATATTAGTAGAGCTAAGTATAATATATTAGATATTATAAAGAACCTTAGCATTTTATAGAAATATTTTTTGCTATGCTCCTTGCTAAATTTACTTAGAAATAAATATCCACTACATATAAATATCAATAGCAAAGCTACTCTACATAATGTATTAATAATAATTCCTAACCTTGAGCCAGAAAAAGGTGCTAAATGAATACATACAATAGCAGTTATACAAAAAAACTTCATAAAATCAAGCGAATAATTTCTACTTTTTATCTTAATCACCTCCAATATTTATATTGTATTGTAAATATTGGATTTTATAAATAAAAGTAAACACTTGTTGTTTTATTTAATTTATTGTAGTTATATATTATTGTTGAAAAGTTATTTCTCTGTTATTACAAAACCTCTTTATTTTCATATAAATAACTGAAATTAATATAGATACAGATACACTTATACTTAAGCAAACCATTGCTAAAATAGTTGGATTAATATATTTGCTAGCTATAAAATATAAAACAATAAAAATTATTGGTTTATGTAGTAGATATATTAAATGAATACTTTTCTATACTATTAATTAATTTATATATCTTTCCTCTTATAATTGCATTTTTCATTCTATTATTAATTAAATAAACTATTAAATAGCATATTGTTATACATACTATAGCTATCACAACATTAATTAATGAAAATAATTTACTTAACATAATATTAGATAATTTCATTTTACTTACCAATATTAATACTAATGAAATTGCAATTAATATTGGGATTATAATTAATATGTTCTTAGTTTTTAATTTCTCTAATTTCAATCTTAGTTTATCTTTACTTCTAAAAAACTCATATCCCATATAGAAGAAAATACTATATTGAATTGCTCTATTAATTTGAAATATGTTGGTGAAAAATCCAGAAGAAATGTATAATATACTAAATAATATTAAATTTAATATTATTGAATATTTTTTATTCAATATGAATTTTTCATATAAATAAAATAGTATAAATGTATTAAATAACATTAATAAATACCATAAATGTCCTGTATTTAATCCTAATATAAAAGATTTCATATTACTAAATATGTTACCGTAGGCCATTCCTATAGTATACTTTATTGGAATTGAGTAAAGTATCCCTACAAATAAAAAAGGTAATATTAATCTCTTAAATTTATTTATTATTAAACTTTTTATACTACTATATTTCTCTTTATTAATTCTGCAATAATAATAAATTGCTCCTGAAACAAATACTAACATTGGTACATGAAATGTATATACATATGATGCTATTAAACCATAAATTGGTGAGTTAACTGGTGATGTAAATACCCATCCCCCTGTATATATGGATGTGCAATGACCAATAACAACTAATAATATTCCTATTGTTTTCAAATAATCTAATTCTCTCAAAATTATTTTTTCATTATTCATACTTATCTTCCCCCTTTTATATCTATATCCCCTTTAAATTCTTAAAATTATACCTTATTCATCATTAAAATGTATAATTTTTAATTCTCATACTTTTATTATAATATATTTTAAAATTTTTGTAACATAAATTACCCATTTTTCATAATATTTACTATATGCTTAATTTAGGAGGATTATTATGGAGAATTATTCAAATAACTATAAAATAATCGCTATTAATTATAGTAACAATTTTTGTTATGTAGAAGGAATATTTGATGTATCAAAATTTGTTAATACTACTATTAATTTATCCGTGGATTCAATAATAGAAAGTGATAAAAATTTATCATTTACTCTTCAACAAATAAATTCTAATGACACATCTAAGCAAAATAGCTTCAAAGAATACTTCTTAGCTACTACTCCTATAACAACAAATTCAGAAATCAATGTATCAAAATCTATAAATATAAAATATAATTATTTAATTTTATTGTTAGGAATAAAACTATCTGGTGAATCAAATTTCACTAATCCATTTGATTTTATCTATCGCTTTAATTTTAAAATTAATGATAATACTCTTTCACCTGTATATTTTGGTGGAACTGTAGACAATATTGCTGAAGTAGAAATATTAGATTCCGAAGTAATAACTCCTTCAGATAATACTGATGAGTATGCTACTAAAGAATATGTTGATAGCGAAATAAAAAAAATTTCTAGTTTAATCATAAAAATACAAGTTTATCCATTAGAGGAATTGGTTAAAATAGATAAAAAGGATAATATCCTTTATCTTGGATATTAATCATGTGATATTTATTCTTATTGAGAGGTTTATTATGATAATATTTAATAACAAAGAAATTAATACCATTTATTACGAAGATAAACAAATAAAAAATGCTTACTACGGTAATAATTTAATATTTGATTTTAATAATTATTTAACTAATAAAGAATATAAAGAATATTTACTTGATCCATTAATATATGATGACTATATTCCAGATTCCTATATTCTATCTGATACAGGTGAAGTTAAATCTCAAACAACGTACAAGACTTCTAATTTTATAGAAGTACCTCCAAATTCTACTATTTATTTTTATGAACCAATAGGAATTGGATATGCATATCATTCTGGAGCTTTATATGATGAAAATAAAAATTTTATAAAAGGTATAAGAGCTAATCAAGCTGATGGATTCTATCATTTAAGTGGATTAAATATGATCCAAACAGCTTCTAACTCAAAATATATCCGTGTTACTTCTGGCTCTAATGGTCAACTTCCAAGCATCTATATATATACTAACTCTCCTTCAACAATAGAATTCGAACATGAAAGTAATATCACTTATTATGCAACTAATGTTGAATCTATGCTTTCAATGAATGTAAAAACTGGCGATAAAATTATAACTAATGGCTATTATTCAAATAATGATAATGGTGGAGCCTTATATGAAATAATAAGTTATAAAGAATGGTATTCTCTACTTCCTGATGATATTAAACTAACAGCGCAAAATAGTAACTATATTCCAACTCCTGTTGATGAATATGGAAATCATACTTTAAAAAATGGTTTAATTGCTAAATTAATTACAAAAACATCTGATGGAAAATATATTACAACACCTGAACAATGGGGTGCCAAAGGGGATGGTATTACAAATGACGTATGGTCATTTATTCACATGTTTGCACAAACTAAAACTGGCGATATAGAATTTAAAGAAAACTCCACCTATATAATGGGACTATCTGGTGATTCATTAAACACATGTATAGATAATCCATATAGAGCATGGATGTGTGGAAATCTACTTGGTGGACAATATTTCTTTAAACCTATTATGGCTAATGTAGAAGATGTAAATTTTATTGGAAATAATGCTTTAATTACTATTCCTGACGGTGAATGGGGAACATCTGGAATGGGAATTTGGAATTTTAGTGGTAATATTAAAAATTTAAATATATCCGACTTTAAATTCGAAGGAAAAAGTTCTACTATTGGATTTGATCAAAAAAACTCTAATCATACTTTATTCTATGCTCCAGGTACCTTTAGTACTAATTTAAATGAAAGACTTCTAGATATTAATCCTAGATTTAATAAAGAAACAAAAGAATTAGATAAAGCTTCAATAGAAAATTGGACCATTAATAATAATGAATTTGAAAATGCTGGAACAATGAAAAATGATAAGGGAGACTATGGTGGAGATTTTATATTAATAGTAAATCCTGATAAACTAAATGGACTTTATATAGAAGATAATAAATTTTTATTTTGGGGGCGCTGGGTATTTTCTATTGATTTAGGTGGAAACGGTGAACGTTTATATAATATAAAATTTAATAGAAATTACTGTAGAGGTACTACTAGTTCAGAAGCACCACAAATAGAAGGATGGAATTGGCGTGGTTTAGGTTTAATAGATTTCGAGGCTAAAAAATGTTTTACAAATATTGAAATGATCGATAATGATATAGAAGGTCAAGGTGGATTTGCTATTAACGGTAATAGTAAGCTTTCAGAAAATATAACAATAAAAAATAATCATTGGGTTCATACTGGTGGTGGCTACCCATATATGTTTAACTGTTATTCTGGCTATTTACAAAATATAACTTTTGAAAATAATTATATAGGTGGTAGTGGAAATAGACTAGGAATAGCTGCAAAAGATGTATATATAAAGGATAATACAACTCAAACTACCTTTAGAATTGATAATATATATGGTGATATATTATTTGATAATAATACTTGTGAAAGCACTTCAAGCCAATTATTATATATAAACAATGCAATAAATCCATCATCAAGTATTTTCTCTAATGAAGAACCTTGTAAATTGACATTTAAAAATAATAAGGGTGGAATAAATGCTTTTAATATGCTGTTTCTACCTAATATAAGAAATATTGAAATTGATATTAGTAATAATACTACCGACTTTTTAAAATTAAATGCTTTTGGTTGTAAAAAATTTAACTTTAATCCAAGTCAAATGTCAAATTCTAAACCTAATTTCTTTGTAAGGGGAGCAACTTTTACAACTCCATCATACAGCTTTAGTCAAACCCCAATAGTTGGAGGTGCTATTTATAATGTTGGTGATATATGTACAACTAACTTATATGATACTATAACACTTCTATCAAATAGCTATTATTATAATCTCTTTGCCGATTTAAATAAATACGGCAATAATATTCAAAGATATTTTGATGATAATAATATTAAAGAAGCCGGGTTAAGATGCATAAAATCTGGTTATTTACCAACTGTTGGCGGATATGGCTTTAGATATGATGATACTCAATTTGCTATCAATTTAAAAGTTCAAGACAATGCCTATATATTTACTGAAGATAGCTTATATTTAGCACTCAATGATGGTAACCTTGGTGATGATCCTCCTACTCATAAATCAGGTACTGAAACAAATGGAAATGTAAATTTAATGTATATATGTGAACTTGGAAAAATTGAACTTTTTAAAATTTCTTAATTAAAAAGCTACTAAGCATTAAAAAATCAATACTTAGTAGCTTTTTAATTAAGCGCCTATTGGCACTTTACCTTTTATTTTACCAATGATAGGTTTTATTAAACTATATAAATACTTCATCTCTTCAGTTTTAAAGAATAAAATTAAATATGCACAGTTAGGAATGATAACACAAATAATTCCTTTTATTATTAATGATAAGAATAAATTATTTACTTGTACTACACTACAAGCTACTGTTGTAACATATCCTATAATTATTGTTACTAATGCATATAGAGAATACTTCTTATAATACTCCTTTAATGATAAATTAAATATTTTATTAAATACTAATTTAGGTTGTGTCCACATTGGTATTGCTAAAGTACTAATTGTTGTTCCTAAAAATATTCCTGCTAGCCCAAAATATTTAGTTAAAATTAAAGATGCTATTAAATTAATAACTGCCTCAACTAATGGAAAATACTTATCCTCATCAAATATTCCTGCTTTACTTTTAAAAGTGAGTACTGTATTTCTCATTCCAGTTAAATAGTAATTTAACAATATAATGACAAATGTAAATTTATCTAATAATAGTCCTTTTCCTAACCACCAATCTATAAATGGTTCTAATAAATTATATAAAAATATAACTGAAAAAGAGTAAATCCAGAAATTAATAAAATGAGTTATCTTAAATATACTATAACTTTTATCACTATCTTCTGTAGCAATTAAGTTTCCTACACTAGCTCCAATTCCACCTAATATTTGTGTTAATATACCTGACAATTGATTCATAACCATTGTATAATTAGAATATAACCCTACTGATTTAACATTAACTAAAGCTGATATTAATATATTATCTGTTCCTGTTACAATATAACCGCCTATATTATGAAACATAATTGCCTTAACATTGGTAATTAAATTACTCTTTATTTTCTTATCTACAATATATTTTTCTGTAGTTTTTATATATGGATATTGTTTATTTACTATACTACCATTCCATATAGTTTGAATTAAGGATATAATAAACTCCATTACTATATATAACACATAATTTTTTGTGAACTGTAGAACTAATATTTTAATAATATATGTTCCTATATTAAATCTTAAGTTATATTTATTTAAAACATAACCCTTTTGATCAGCATTTATTAATGACCACTTATGCGCATTTAAATAAGAAACTATATTTTTAGCAACAAATATAAAATATATTATAGTTATATATGATACACTTGCACTATCCTTCATTATTTTACCTAAGAAAGGATAAATAACTAAACTTATGGCAAAAACAATAGCTGCTACCACCATATATAGCTTTTTATATAATTGAACTAATGCAATTATAGCTGGTTTATCATCTTCAGCTAATGGCTTGTACATATTATATACAATACTTGCACCTATACCACCTTCTACTAAGCTTAACATAGATAATATATTAGTAAGTAATCCATTTACTCCTAGATATTCTATATCAAGATTATTTATAAATACTCTTCTTGATATAAAACCTAATAAAGTCATACATACTTGTATTAACACACTATAATAAATATTTTTCATAGAATTTTTAACTCTCATAATCTATACCTTAAAACCCTTAATCTATTAATTTATATAATTTATTTATTTCACTTCGTGTATCTATATTTTCTTTTGATAGATTAATTGATAATTTATCTCTTAACTCCTTATTATCTAATAATTTCTTAATACCTTTATATAAATCATCAACATCACAATCTACTAATATACCTGTTTCATCATTAATTATTTGTTCTTTTATTCCTTCTATATTAGTTCCAACTATTGGGCGATTAAAACATTTTGCTTCAGTTATTGTTGTTACATAACCTTCATATCTGGATGGTTGTACATAAATATCACAATTTTTCATATAATCGTATGCATTATTTCTGCTGCCCAGAAGTTTAAAGTAATCTTCTACATCTTGTAATTTAATTAATTCTTTAATTTTTTCTATCTCTCCCCAACCAACGCAATACCATCTAAATTTATATCCTTCCTCATTTAACTTTTTACATATTTCTGGTATTAAATCTATAGCTTTTTGATGACAAATCCTTGCTACTGTTAATAATTTTATTCCATCAAAATCTTCATAATGATTTTTATTATCTACTTTATTGACTATTTCTGATTTAACTATTCTATTATAAAAAACCTCTATTTTATCTTTTAACTCTGGATATTTTTCAGCAAAAGATTTAGCTGCTCCTGACGAAACAGAAAATATCTTATCATACTTATAATAATATTTTTTTAAGTAATCTACTTCATTTATATATTCTTTTATATCTGTATGAATCCACATGACCTTTTTATTAGCATTTATCTTATCAATTACATAAATTGTAGATAAATTTACTGGGTTATGATAAGAAATAGCTATATCATATTTTTCTTCTATTTTAGGTAATATAGCACATCTATCTTTATAAATTTTATATTCTTCATTAAACAAATATACTCTTACCCCAGAATACATAAATCTAACAGCATTTTTTATATCAAATTTATTTAAACTTGATATAAAATTCTTTCTTATAGATCTACTATCATCAAAAATGTATTTAACTTTTACCCATGATGGAATATCCTGCTCTAATCCTCCGCCTCTTTCCTCTAAAAAAAGAGTTACATCATACTTATTTTTATCTATCTCTGATAGCATTGAAAGTAAAACTCTTTCAATGCCTCCTATTATCATTTTTTTAGTTACTATAGCTACTTTCTTCTTCATAAATACTCCTGCTTTTATGCTAACTTCTTAATTTTTTCTTTACTAACTCTATATTCTATATAACGTTTATATAAATTTTTATTCATAAATATTAATCCACCATGAAACTTATACTTAAACATAATATTTTTATCTATTAATATTTTTAGATATATCTTTTTGAACCTTTTAGTAATAGTTTCATAATAATACCCATATTCTTTATAATTTTTTATTATTTCAACAATGATATTAAAGTAACACATTGAATAATTAGCCAAAGCAATTGATTTATATCTTGGAATACTTTTTTCTGTATATTCATATACTTTTAATAAAGCTATATCTGTATTAAGCTTTCCTTTTGATATACTTCCTTCTGTGGCTGCACCCTTTCTTATTAAATAAAAATACAATGGTCTATCTATGTATACAAGTGAATTAATTCTATCAAATATTCTTAATAATACTTCTGTATCCTCTTGAATTACTAATCTTGTATCTAATCTTATATTGCGAAATAGTTCTCTCCTAAACAACTTATTCCATAAAAACGATCCATTAAATGGATTTATTCTATTAAAATATTTATATAGAACATCTTCTTTACTTAAAATAATAGTTTTCTCTTTGTTACCTGTATAAATTACTTTATCTTCTTTTACATAAAAAAATGAACACATAGCAATATCACTTTTCGAACTTATTATTTCTTTATGTAAAATTTCATACATATTTTTATCTATATAATCATCTGGATCTATAAATGCTATATATTCTCCACTTGAATTATCTATTCCTAAATTTCTAGCTGAACTTACACCAGCATTTTCTTTATGAAAAACTCTAATATTATTGTATCTTTTAGCATACTCATCACATATTAATCCTGATATATCTGTTGAACCATCATTAACAATTATAATTTCTATATTTTTATATGTTTGATTTACTATAGAATCTAAACACCTATTTATATATTTTTCTACATTATATACCGGAATAATAATACTAATCTTTTCTTGCATAATATAATTTCCTCTATTATTTTATTAAATTCAAACTAGTTTTATATAGGCTAGGACTTATCCTAATAATTGATAAATGAATTTTATTTTTATAACTAATATCTTTACTTTTCATATTATCAACATAGTGTTTGTTTAAAGTTCTTGATATCTTAAAATATTCTCTCTTATTATTTTCAAAATCAAATGATATAATATCCTGTAATATACTTAATATTAATTTAGAATATACCTTTAAAAAACTTTTTTCATATTTCTCATCTATACTTTTTGCTAAATTTAATACTTCTTCAAGGGCATAAAAACTAGTAATTCTTTTTTTACTAAAATGCTTACTTTCGCTTCCTATCCTTTGAACATAATTATATAAATGCCTATCTATATACATTATATTATTTGAGCAATTCATAAATAGTTCTACTGAAAAAAGAGTATCTTCCATTAAGAATATATCTTCTCTAAATTTAACTTTATTACATATATTGTTTTTTATAAGCTTTCCAGTTGCATAGTTAGGTGAAAAAGGCTCCTTATCAAAGTAAAACAATTTAAATACTTCTTCTTTTTTATATACTTTAGAATTGCCATTAAACTTATACTTAATATCATTACTACCATTAACAATCTTTATACCACTAAAAATAACATCACAATTATTATCTATTGCTGTATTATATAAACTCTCTAACATATCTTTTTCTATAAAATCATCTGAATCAACAAACGTTATAAAGTCACCTGTCGCTACACTAATTCCATAATTCCTAGCTGAGCTTACACCTTTATTTTTTTGCTTAATAACTGTAATTCGCTTATCTTTCTCAGCATATTTATTAATTATTTCTATACTTTTATCGGTTGATCCATCATCAACTAATATTATCTCTATATCTTTCATAGTTTGATTAATTATACTTTGTATACATTTATCAATATAGCTCTCTGAATTATATATTGGAACAATTACACTAACTTTTGTTTTCATGTTTTCTCCTTTAATTTTTAATTACATCAATAAAATCATAATAAAATCTTTTTGAATTAAACTGTTGAGCATAATTATGTGCATTTTTACCTAAGTTTTTTCTATACTTCTCATCTACAATTAACTTTTCTAATTCCTTTTCCAAATTAATAATTATACTTTTATCCCTAATAATAGATATACAATTATTTTCGCCTACATACTCTGGTATTCCTCCAGAATCTGTTGTAATAACAGCAAGTCCTGATGCCATACATTCCATAACAACTAATGGTGCTGGATCATCATAAATTGATGGAATAACTGCTATATCAGCCATTGCATGAATCTGCGGCATTTTGCTATTATGAATAAAACCAGTAAATATAACTTTATCTTTTATATTTTCTGCTATTTCTTCTAATTGATTATCAAAATCAGTTTTTATTTCTTTTCCAAAACCTGAATTCCCTACAATAACTAATTTTACATTATTATATTTATTGCATAATTCCTTAAAAGCAATTAACAATTCTTTAATCCCTTTTTGAGGAACTGGTCTTCCTGTAAACATAATTACCAATTCATTATTTTTAATATTATATTTATCTCTTAATTTATTTCTTTCTTGCTTATAATTATTTACATTAAATTTTTTAACATCAGTACAATTTCTCAAAACAACAGCCTGTACATTTTCTTTCTCCTGAGACATACATTTATTAATACCCTTACTAATAAAATTACTAACAGTTATAACTTTATTTACACTACTGATTTCTTTTCTAAATTCAGCATGATTTGTAGATAATGGATTATGATGTATATGAAAATATAGCTTTTCCTTATTTACTTTTTTAGATATTGGCAATATTAAGCTTGCATCACCCTCAATAATTACCTTATTGTAACTATCATCTATCTTCTTTGTTATCTCTTCAGCATAAGCATAATTAATATTTTTTTTTAAAATCTTTCTGCATAATGATGCAAATTTATTTTTTACAATCATATATTTCTTGTTTTTACAAGAGTAGATAAATTTACTATTTTTATATGATTTTGATGATTCTATAGCATCATTATCATATATACTATAAACATCTATATCCAATTCTCTATATATCTCATTTTCTTTACATATTATTTCTACTAATGTTTCTATTGCCCCACCTTTTACTGCTGGAACAGGAAGTCCTTGTGAGCAAATAATAGCTATTTTCATATATTTCCTCCCCATTAAAGCCTAAACTACTTTTCTCTTAATAATTTTATCTCTTAATCTGTATTTAATAGAAAGAAGATAATTTTGAATATAATAAATATCTATAAATACATTATTTTTATTTATTATTTTTACTATTTTGGAATTATTGGAAGATAAGTAGTTATTATTTTCTAAAAGCATCGATATTTTTTTTATTTTACTTTTCAATTTTTCTATATTTTCTTTATCTTTTTTTAATTGCTCATTTCGCTTAAAAATAAAATACAATTTATTTAATGCAAAAAATAAAGCTGAATTTGATTTATTATATAGATCATTATCTCCATTTTCTAAAAAGAATTTACTTCTTTCTTCTAAAGCTTCAATCCTATCTAATCTTTTTAAAATATTACTGCCATTCATAATGCCATTATCATTTTGATAGTAATAATATAACTCTTCATCTATATATGCTATTTTCCTTGAATCATATAAAAGCTTATATGTTAAAAATTCATCTTCATGTATTTTTCCCTTTGGAAATCTTAAAATTTCAAAAAGTTCACGCTTATACAATTTATTCCATGAGTTAACATTAATTTTATTATTATCAATCATATCTATAATAGCAGTCTTATTATCATACTCTTCAAAAGTTTCATTATAATTATCTAAATCATTTTTTAATTCCTCTAAGTTCTTAAACCTTTTAAATTTACATTGAGCAATATCTGAATTACTTTTATTAATACATTGAAATAATATTTCATACATTCTTGGATGAATTATATCATCACTATCCACAAACCCAATATATTTCCCTTTTGCAATATCCAGACCTGCATTTCTAGCGTCAGATAAACCACCATTTTTTTTATGGATTACCGTTATTCTATTATCCTTTTTTTTATATTCATCGCATATTTTTCCGCAATTATCTGGAGAACCATCATCAACTAATATAAGCTCAAAATTACTAAAGGTCTGATTTAATATTGAATTAATACATACCTCTAATTGCTTTTCAACATTATATATAGGTACTATAATACTTAAGTTTGGTCTCATAACTATCCTCCAATTTCTTATAATTATTTTTAATTAATATTTAAAATATCTTCTACTTCTTCTATAAACCCTCCTATAGAAAACATCCTACCTCTTTCAATAGCCTTAGTCCTATAAGTATCGTATAATTTTTTATTATCAATTAACATCTTAATTCCATTACATAAACTATTCTCATCGTTATTAACTAACATCCCATACTCCCCAAATCCCAAAACTTCATTTGCACCTTGACATTTTACACTTACTACAGGAACTCCTATAGCCATAGCTTCTCCTATTACTAAACTAAATCCTTCACTCAATGAAGAGCATACAAACAAATCAGAATTCTTTACATATTTATATGGATTTTCTCTATATCCTAATAAAAAAACTTTATCTTTTAAATTATTCTCTTCTATATAATCATTTAGTTCATTGTATTTTTCACCACTACCAATAATCGTTAACTCTAAATCAAAGCCTTCATCATCTAATTGCTTAAATACTCTTAGTAATCTATCATACCCCTTCTCTTCCGCTAATCTTCCTACTGAAATTAGTTTAAATTTACTTGTAAATTTAATATCTTCTATCTTCTCATTAGATAAATTTAATATTTTTTCTCTATTTATTGGATTGTATATAACCTTTGCATTTTTAACTCCGTACTTCTTTTCTATTCCATCCTTTACTGTTTTAGAAACACAAACAACTTCATTAAATTTACTATATGCATTTTTATGATGATCTAAATTTTTAAATACTACATCTACTTTATTCCAAGTTACTAAATCCGCATGTACCCATGCTATTTTTTTTGATTTCTTATTGTTTGATGCACTTATAAATTTTGTAGACCATCCATGTATGAAAGCAATTTCTATATCATACTTTTCTTTAACAAACCATTTATACATAAAACTTTCAGGAAGTTTTAACATTCCCCCCCAATACTTTCTATATAATGTACCTTTTATTGAATTATCTTTTTCATTAGGTGGATTAAAGCAATATATATATCTTCCATAAGATTTAATTTTATCTTTATAAATTCCATTATTGTATAATGCCATAACCGTTATATCATACTTTTCTTTATCTATATTATCTAACAAATCAAATAATACTTTAGAAACTCCACCCTCATCTAAATTATCAACCATTAATAAAATCTTTTTCACCATACACCTCAATTAAAATTACATTCAAATTTAAATCCTAGATAGCCTTAACAATTTAATAAAACTATTAACTCCAAAATATTTAATTAACCTACTTCCAATTAAATATTTTTTTATATGAGCTTTCTCCAATACACATTTTGTTGAAGATATAATATCAGTACACTTTTTTATATTAGTACTTTCTTTTATGTTTCTTGTAATCATTAAATCTCCCCAATACATCCTTACCAAATCATCTATTATTACCTTTGAAACATCTCGTTCCTCAAAAAACTTTATTAATTCATTAGCTATTATTAGCCTGTCACATAACTTTTTACATATAGACTTTTCATCTCTTGATGTTATTGTAGAATTTTCTCTCATTCTTCTCATATACCAATGTTCATTATAAATAACTACTTTCTTGGCATAATAAAAAACCTCAAAACTCCATTCTGCATCTTCATGATAATAACCCTCTCTAAAATATAAGTTATTATTTAAAATAAAATCTCTTCTACATACTTTTAAATATGGTGCATGATGGAATGAATTTTGGGTTATTAAATCAGCTAATATATCCTTACCTAATTTATTTTCAATATCTTTATTTGTTAAATTTATAGGTAATATTTCTGTTATTTCACCTTCATTTCCATCATTAAATCTATAGTATGACGTATATATAAAGTCACATTTACTACTGTTTAATATATTAATAAACTTCTCTATTATCTCTCTATCACATAGATAATCATCACTATCAACAAATAATACATACTCACCTTGTGATATATCTAGCCCCTTATTTCTTGCTACTGATTGTCCACAGTTTCTTATATGCATTACTTTTACTCTACTATCTTTCCTAGAATACTCATCACATATTTCACCACTTCTATCTGTTGAACCATCATTTATTAATAAAATTTCATATTCACTGTATGTCTGACCTAATATACTATCTACACATTTATTAAGCCATGGTTCTACATTATAAACCGGAACTATTATACTTAATTTTCCTTTACTATTACTCATAAATATTCCCCATACCCATTTTTATTTAATAATTTATAATAACTATCTTAATACCCTCTTTAATCTAGCAATAGAATAAATTCTATTTATCCTATTTCCCTTCATTTGTTTAAAAACCATATTGGTATAAAAAGAATTAGTTCTATCTAAAATCTTAATACATTCCCTAACCTGCTCTGTATCTAATATCTTTTCTATCTCTCTCTTCTTCTCACTTACACTCAAATTACATTTCTCATGATTATATATTTCAAAACATTCAATAACATGATGAATATACATTGAAGCTAACTTCTTGCTATTCTCCTCATTATATATGCCCCACTCCATAAGCAATTGCTTTAATCTATCATATCTAAAAGTTCTAACCTTAAACTTATTAGCATGATATCTAGTAACAATAGTTTCCTCAAAAGTTTTTACATAATGATAGTATGATTTCGTACTTATAGTTAATTTATTTAACTTCTTAAAAACATCAATATTAAAATTAGTGTCCTGATCTATAGGTAACCAATCTATAAATTTAAGATTATTACTCTTTAAAAACTGTGCATTATATAACTTATTGTGAGTATAGTTAAAAAGTAAGTTATCAAATAAATCCATAAATATAGGCTTTATCTCCTCTTGAAATTTCAAAACCATATCCTTATAATGAGATTCACTAGTAACTACTTGTCCGTTTTTTTGATGAATATCAAACTTCATACCACACATTACAACTTCAGCATTAGTTTTCTCAGCTAAGTTATATTGTTCTTCTAACATATTGTTTTCAATATAATCATCTGCATCTACTAACTGTATATACTTTCCCTTAGCCTTTTCAATCCCAGTATTTCTAGATATGCAAGCTCCTTCATTTTTTTTATTAATTACAGTTACTCTATTATCTTTATTTTTATATTCTTCACAAATTTTTAAACTATTATCCTTAGAACCATCATTGACTAATATAAGTTCTATTTCTTTTAAAGTCTGGCTAAGCATACTTTCTATAGATTTCGCTAAATATTTCTCTGCATTATAAACTGGCATTACAACGCTAACTTTTATATCCATTATGATTTCACCAACCTCACTAAAGATATCCCTTTAAATACACTACATATAATTGTAGAGTTTTTTATTCTAACTAATAATGCTGTTAATCCAATAAGTCCTTTATCGCTTTTTCTATTTGCTGCACATTCATTAACATATTCTCTATTTACAATAGCTTTTATATACTGTTGCTTTTGCTTTAAAGTTAATTTACAATCTTTATGAAATAAATTTAAGAAAGCTGAAAATACTCCCATAAGATGATTTCCATAAAGAATATATTTATTTTTACTGTTATAAAACTTCATATCTTTTAAAAAGTCTTCTAATAACCTATGGATTTCTAATCCTTTTTCGTACATATTATCAATATATTGGTAAGTTATACTGTTATTATTCCTTCTTATATAGTAATAAATTTCCTCCTTAGAAAAACATATATTATTAATTTTTCTAAAATATTGTAAGTTAAAGATAAAGTCTTCCCCTGTTTCAACCTTTTCTTTAAATCTTATATTATTTTTTTCTATTATTTCTCTACTATATAATTTGTTCCATAAAGGACTTAATAATCCACTATTACCAAAGTCCATTATTAAATCCTTCATATCTTCCATAACAATTATTTCTTTTGGACAAAACACTCTACTTAAATCTTCAACTTCTCCATTAGATGAAACTTTTCTTTCTTTAAAACCACAAACTGCAAGTTGCCCATTTGAATTCTCCATACTATTTAATAGTATTTTTAAATAATCTTTATGAACTGAATCATCACTATCAATAAATGCAATATATTTTCCTCTTGCATTATCTAAAGCAGTATTTCTAGTACTTGATACCCCTTGGTTTTCCTTACTAATAACTCTTATACGACTATCTAAATTTTGAAGTTCTACACATATATTTCTACTGTTATCTTTAGAACCATCATCAACTAATATAAGCTCCCAATCTTTATAGCTTTGGTTTATAACATCTTGTACTGTATTTTTTAAATAGTCCTGACTATTGTATACAGGCATTAATATACTTATAGTAACATTACTCAAATACTTCACCTCCATTAAGATTAATAGCATTAACTTGTATCTTGTTCGCTCTCTTAAGTCTTAATAAATGAATTGCTCCAGCAAAATAATATAATTTACATAAACATAATAAAGAAAAGACCTTGTCAAAAACCTTATTAGTTATGCTATAGATTCCCTTATGATTTATAAAATATTTATCTAATTTACTGCTTAATGCAACCTTCTTTATTGATTTATTAAAGGTTGATATTTTACTATAGTCCTTAATTGACTTTACCAATAATTTAACCTTTAATTCATCAACATAAGATAAGGCATTTATAAATTCCCAGTATGTAATATAATGAATAAAATTTTTATCTTCAATATTATTATTACTAAGGAAATTACTCATAATATTAACTGTGTTCATACATCTTTTTACCATGTTTTCTTTTGCACTCTTGCTTTTTGTTAGTGAATTTTCATTTATTTTATAATCATATAAAGGTTCATCTATACAATATAATCTTTTAGCTTTTAGCATCGCTTCATAATTAAATAATGTATCTTCACTGGCTACTTCACTATAATTTACAAATTTAATTTTGTTTTCTTTTATTAATTTACTTTTAAATATTTTATGCCATACTGCAGTTCCTAATTTAAAGTATTCATTACTTAAAAACTCATTTTCGGTTAAGCTTTTAATATCTATACTACCTTCATTTAAATTTAAGCTAATTTTTTTATTTCCATTTAACACATCATTAACATTGCATATAACTATATCACTATTAAATTCTTCTGCCTTTTTATACATTTTTTCATACATAGTTTTATCAATGTAATCATCTGCATCTACGAAAGCTATATATTTTCCTAAAGATTTGCTAATTCCATTATTTCTAGCTGCTGAAACTCCAGAATTTTTTTGATTTAACACCTTAACTCTAGAATCCTTCTTAGCAATACTTTCTATAATATTTCTCGTATCATCTTTTGATCCATCATTTATTATTAATATTTCTATATCCTTTAATGTTTGATTAGTAATTGAATTAATGCACTGCTCTATAAATTTTTCACCATTATAAACAGGCACTATTACACTTATTAATGGCTTTATTTTTACCCTCTCCTTATTCATTCAATATACTTAAATATGAATTAATACATTTATCATAAGTAAAAAGCTTACTTCTTTCTTTTGACTTATTTAAAAAATCGTTATATAGATTATTATCATTTACTAATCTATTAAAGCATTTAGCTAATCCCTTATAATCATCTACTTTAAATATCAACCCATATTCCCCATTATCTAATATTTCTTTTGGACCATAATCACAATCACTTGATATCATAGGAACTTCTGAATATAAAGCCTCTATCATTACTGTCGGAAGCGCCTCTCCCCTACTAGCAGATATCAACATATCCATATTCTTTAATATTTTAAATATATCTTTTCTCGGACCCCAAAACTTAACTTTATCCTGTAAATTGTTATCTTCTATTATCTTCATTACATTAGAGTAATAATTCTTATCTTCTATTCCACCTATGAAATTTAAGATATATTGTCTATCTTTTATTTCAATAAAAGCTTTTGATATTATATCTTGAGCTTTTCTTGGTTGAATCCATCCAATTACGGCAATATTAATTACATCTTTATTTTCTATATCTTTAAACTTAATTTCACTATTACTAACTTCATCAAATATTACTGGATTATATATTGTAGTAATTTTATTTTCTTTAACCCACTTTTCTGATATCATGGCATCTTTTAATTCATTAGATACAGCTACCACTTTACTACAAACACCTAAAGATATTTTTGCAAAGTTTTTTCTTATTAAATCATCTTCTTTAAATCCCCATAAATTAGGTCTAATATGAACAACAGAAATAACTTTAACCTTTCTTCCACTTCTAACTGCAGCACATTTAGCTATAAATCCTTCAAACCATGTATTAGCAATTATAGCTTCTATATTTTCTTTTTCTATAAAATTACTTAGTTTTTTAATTCTTTCTAAATGATTTTTACATTGAAGTAATGTTATATCGTCTCCATATATGGTATCTGCACTAAATGTAACTATATGACTTCTAATATTACTTTTATTAAAAGCATTTTGTAAGTTATAAACAAACTTACTTATCCCCCCATTATCTAAAGTATTACTGTATATTGCTATTCTCATTTTAATTCTCCTAATAAAACTTATAGGTTTATTAATATATTTTCCCACTTATCAACTATTGGTTTTAATCTAAACTTTTCTATATCTAAGTTTGACTTATTACTAAAATCTTCTCTCTTATTTATATCAGATAATAATATACCAATCTTATTTACCATAGCTGCAACGTTACCAGTTTCTATTAAAAATCCATTAATATTATTTCTAACTATCTCAGATGGACCAGTCAAACAATTGAAACTAACAATAGGTAATTTATAACTTTTGGCTTCAAGTAAGGTCATTGGTAATCCTTCAAATCTAGATGTCATAACATATAAACTACTATCTTTATAATAATCTTCAACATTTGATACCTTACCCTTTAGGATAAGCTTTCCTTGTAAGTTATACTCTTTTATCTTACTTTCAAGTTTTTCTTTATCCTCGCCATCACCTAATATAATCCACTTCCAATCTGGATTATCCTTTAATACCTCTTTAGCTATCTCACATAACATATCAAATCCCTTTTGATATGTTAATCTTCCAACACTTATCAATTGCTTAGCTTTTATATCGCAACTTATCCTATCTCCATTTTCTATAGGATTGTATATAAAATCTATTTTCCCTTTAATTTTTAAATTATTAAGATAATTGATTTTGTCTTGTTCTGTAAGAGTTATAATACAATCTGAAAATCTAGATATTAGTTTTCTTGAAAAAACTCTTAAGCTAGAACCATTATCCTCATAAAAATTAAAATGCTCCCATGCAATTAACCTAGTTTTAGTAAATAATGTTGCTGGAATTGAAAAAAGACTTGCTATAACCTCAACATCTATTAAAATATCTATGTTGTTATTCTTAATATATTGCCTTATTCCCTTAACCACTTGAAAATAATGTTTCTTAAAATTAACATCTTTACTCTTTAATATTCTTTCAGTTTTAATACTTTTATTTAAAGTAAAATAACTACTATTACTTTCATTGTTTATACTTAATATATGAATATTAAATTTATCATCTTTCTTAGAAAGTTCATTTGCTATTATTGAAAGTACACGTTCTGTACCTCCAGTTCTAGATATATCTCCACTTAAGAAACAGACATTTAACATACCTGTTCCCCCTCCTTTTCTTTTTCCTCTTCTTTTTTACCATCTATAAATTTATCTTTTGTAGCAATATAACTTATTAACATTAATGACATAAATTTATTTCTATGCCTCATTGCTGTTCCAGTATTATGAGTTCCCATTCCATAAATCATACCTGCAACAAAAATAGCTAAGAATAGCATTTTATATTTGGTATCAATTTTTCTAAAATTCTTTAATATATTATAAGTAGCATATCCCCATAAACATGTATCAAATAAGAATGTTGGTATATCAAGTCCACCTCTTATTAACCATGGCATAGGAGAGTACAATAAGTAAAATCCTTTTATAGGTGCAAACATAATAAATTGCATAGGATTATTTATTTCTAGAGATGTAAGATAACTTGATCCTCCACCAGTTTCAGCATTAGTTTTTCCTAAAAACTCTTCTTGATTTGTAGTTACTATAACTATAGCCCCAATTATTGCTACTACTAGACAAATAATATTTACAGCATTAAATTTAATTCTTTCTTTTTTTCTATCATAAAATATAAATGCATATATCATTGGTGGTAATATATATAATGCTCCCTCATGATAAAGGGATGCTATATATATAGGTACTATTGTCAATAATATATAAATAGGATTATATTTTTCAAACCATTTAAGAAAATAATAAACACCTAGCATAATAAGATAATACATACTTCCTTCTCTTATTAATGCATATCCCATCAAAAAAGGAATAGGCATAAATAACCATAAAGCAACCATTAATGCAGTATTTTTATCTTTTAGTTTCAAAAGATTTGCTATATCTATTAGTTTTGTACCAGCTAATACTACAAAAACAATATTTAAATATTGCCCAAAAAATCTATATGGTCCAAAAAAGTAATAAACTACTCCTAAAACTTGAGAATAAAATCCTGTAAAATGCTCTAACATTACATCTGGTAATGCATTTGCTGTTTCAACTGCTAACTCATGAAATTTATATGAATCTCCTGTATTAAATGGAAGATATGATATTGATTGGTCATACCACAATGCAGCTAATCTAACTAGGAGTCCAAACATTAAAATCATAAAAATGGTTTTATTCTTAGACTTTATATAAAACCATCCCATTATTGCAAGAGAATTTATTAATATGTAAATTAATGCAAATATCTCTCTATTTATTTGTCCTTCAAATACTACATTAATAAATGCTTCTAATAATAGAAGTGATAAAAAAACTCTCATAAAACCAACTCTCCAAGCTAAATTAATTGTCTATATAAATTTCTTATCTTATCCTCATAATTTTTAATATTGTAATTTTTATTTATATATTCAAATCCTTTTAGGCATAATTTATTTCTTAATATTTCATTACTTTTCAACCTTATTAATTCATTAATAAACTTCTCATAATTTCCTTGAGCAATTAAAATACCAGTTTTCTCGTTCATTATTACTTCACTTATACTTCCTACATTCATACTAATAACAGCTTTCTTAAATGCCATAGCTTCTAATAAAACCATTGGTAAACCTTCATATAATGATGGTAAAAAGAAAACATCAATAATTGGATAAAATGCATTAACTTTTTCTTGAAATCCAGTTAATATAAATAAATCTTCTAAATTTAATTCTTTAATTAAATTTTTGACTTCCTCTTCTTGAGATCCATTTCCAACTAAAAGTATTATGGAATCATTAAACTCTTCCTTATATTTTGATATCTCCTTTATAAAAGGAATAATTCCTTTTTGTTCATCTAATCTTCCTATAAATCCTAATACTTTTTTATTAACATCTATGTTATACCTTTTTATAATTTCATTAACTTCTCTTTTATCAACATTAGTTATATATTCTATATCCATTGCATTAGATAATGTTAATGCTTTATCTTCATTAAAATAATCAGTATTTTTCTTATAAAAATCAGTTACTGTTTTTCCACAAGTAATGTTGTAATCATATTTATTTCTTAAATATTTATCTATTTTTTTATTAATACCATTACCTTTTAAAAAGGGATAACAATTATGAATATGTGATACTATTTTTACATTTAATCCGAAAATTTTCTTTGCAAGATATGAAACTAAAGAAGCAGTATTATCATGGGCATGTACAATTTTTATATTTTCATTTTTTATAATCTTACTTAAGCCATTTGCATTCCTTAATAATTTTTTAGTTGAGAATTTCATATTATAAGTCTTTATATTATTTTCATTAAAAGTATGAGCAAGTTCTTCTCCACCACAAACAACTATTGGTTCATAAGATTTAAGATTTTTGCACATTAATAATGCCATTCTCTCTGCACCACTAATTTTATTCATAGGTAATACATGCAACACCTTATTCATAATAATCATCAGCTCCTTTTTTAATAAAAAAACTTTATCTATTTATATTAAATTTATCTACTAGACACATAAGAAGAAATTCCTCTTTCTGAATTAATCCCTAATTCAATTTCTTCATAAATTTTTAATAATTCTTTATTAACACTTTTAATATCATACTTTATAATTTCATCAGGTATTCTAAATGTCTTATCCTTCAAAAGATAATATTTTTCTATGGCCTTAGCCGTTGCATCAAAGTCACCAACTTTAACTAAAATTCCAACATTTTCATTACAAACAAGATCTCTACATCCCCTAATATTTGTTGCAATTACCTTTCTTCCGCAAGCCATAAACTCCATTATATTTCTAGGCAATCCTTCTCTATAGGACATCAATATTCCAATATCTGATATATTTATAAGTTCATTTACATCTTCTCTATACCCTAACATAAATATATTATTTTGTAAATCTTTAGAAATTATCTCTTTCTTTAAGGATTGCATCATATTTCCATCACCAATACAAATAAGCTTTATATTAGAATAACTTTTTTTTAAAATCCCTATTGCATTAATAACTTGTATATGATTTTTATTTTTATTAAGTTCTGCAATCATTAAAACTATAAAATCATTATCATTAAGTCCTAATTCTTTTTTCTTTTCTAAAATTTCTTCATTATTTAATTTCTTATATTTTCCTAAATCTAGTCCAACACCATTAAGTAAATAACATTTCTTAGGTTTAAGTTTATTTTTTGTAATATTGTAATCCTCTGTATTAATATTAATTATTACATCAGTAATCTTAGACATAAGCTTCTCAATTGGATAATATAATATCCATCCTAACTTAGATCCTCCCCTTAGAAAATGATATCCATGAGCCGTATAAATAGTTTTTAAATTTGGATATCTTAACTTTAACAACCTACCATAAATCGCTGCTATAGGTGTATGAACATGAACTATATCATAATCATTAATTCTTTGAAGTTCATCCAATTTCATAAATGCATTTATATTTCCAAGCCCTAATGGATTCCTACTAAATGGAACCTCAAAAATTTTAATCCCCTTATTTATAATCCCTTCATCAATTGGTTTATCTATAGAACATGCACAATGTACTTCATATCCATTTTCTAAAAGCATATTAATATGAGGTATTAGAAATGCATTTATAGTTCTACTAACAGTTGTTACATACAGCACTTTTTTCATATCTCATACCTCTCTTTTACTACTTTTGCTGGAACTCCTACTGCAGTAGTAAAACTATCAATATCATCTATAACTACTGCTCCTGCTCCTATAATTGAACCTTTTCCTATCTTCTTTCCTTGAATTATAGTAGACCCAGATCCCATCATTACTCCCTCTTCAATTACATCATTTCCTGAAATATTTACATTCCATAATAAAGAAACATAATCTTTTATAATTGAATCATGTCCAATTCCACACTTTGGACTTATAATCACATGATTTCCTACTTGTATATTTGCAGTAATAATTGCTCCTTCATAAATAATTGTTCCTTCTCCTATTGTCATATAATCATGAATATATACTTTTGGATCAATTATAGTTGCAAACTTAAATTTATTATTTATTTTATTTACTATTTTCTTTTTTAAATTATAATTTGCTATTGCTATAACAACATAAGTATCTAATGGTAACGTTTCTAACAAATCCATACCACCAATAATTTGATATCCATTGATAATCTTATTCCAACTATTAATATTATCATCAATAAATCCAATTAAGTTCCATGTGGCTTTTAACTTATTTATTTTTTCAATTATTAAAGAAACTTCCCTACCAACTCCGCCAGCACCAATTATAATTATATTCTTCATAATTATTGCCCTTCTTTAATTATCCTTTCCCCTTTTTTATGTTTATTACCTCTATCTCTTTCGTAATATCCATAGCACTTATTATCTATAGATTTATTACAATTGTTTAAAACAGTTCCTATAACATTAACTTTAGATTCTATAAGTTGCCTATAACCTTGCTTTAATACATTAGTAGTAGTCTTTTTAGCATTTGCAACAATAATAGTTGCATCAGTTTGTGTAGCCAAAAGTAATGTATCTGATACTACAAGTATTGATGAAGTATCAATAATTATATAATCAAAATTATTAGATACTGACTCTAATAATTCCTTCATTGTATCAGAGCCAAGAATTTCAGAAGGCTTATCAACAATACTTCCTGAAGTTATTAAAAAAAGTGATTCATCAATATTTTTAATAGCCTTTTCTAACTCACAACTACCTGATAATACATCAGTTAATCCTACATTATTTTCTATAGAAAACATTGAATGCATAGAAGGTTTTCTTAAATTACAATCTATTATTAATACTTTTGATTCATCTTGACTTAATATATACGCTAAGTTTTGTGTTACTGTAGATTTTCCCTCACCTCTTATTGAACTTGTTATTACTATAGTCTTTAACGGTTTCTCTTCAGAATATAGTTTTATATTAGTTCTTAATCTTCTGTATGCTTCTGCTGATAAAGAACTAGGCTTTTTTTTAGTTATGAACATCATTACTCTCCTTCTTTAACTTCTCAGCTATTGGTATACATCCTAATACAGGCACAGGTATTGATTTTTCTAAAATTTTCTTACTTCTTATTTTATTATCTAATAAATCTAATCCTAAAATTATTCCTATTGATAAAAATATTCCAGCTATACAAGCTATAGTTGGTAATTTTTTTGTATCTGGATATATAGTTGATACTTCTATTTTTTTTATTACAGTAGGCTTACTTTCTGGAATTACCTCACTAACTTTATCCATTACTTCTTTACTTACAATTTCTAATGTTTCTTTCATTTGTTTATCTGTCGAACTTGAATAAGTTATAGTAACTAAAGGAATAGTACTAGAAGATGAAAAATTTATTGAATATGCAACTTCACTTGAAGTTTTATTTATTTTCTTTTTCTTTAAAGCATTATCAAAAAAGCCATCTAATTTAGATACTTCACTAAATAACGAGAAAAAGTCTGAAAAAGCTTGCATTTGCTCTTCTGAATATACTTTAAACATGTTATCTTTATCCCCCATAAATATTTGCATACTTGCAACATAACTTGGTTTATATTTTGACACCTTATAAGTTGCTAAGGAGTTCAATGATAATGTAACAACTATAATTATCCAAAATCTCCTTTTGAAAATGTATATTAACTCATCTAAATCAAATAATTTATCTATCATCTTCATTCTCCTGTAATCTCTCCCTATTCTGTAAAGCAGTCCTCAAACTCGATTCTCATACATCTCTTGATTTATTTATATTTATTAATTTCCCAATTACTTAACTACCTAATTTCTCCCATTAAAATATTCCATTGTAACACTTTCACTTTGATTAATCCCTTCCCTTTTTAGTACCTTCCAAAAAGTTAAAAAGAAAATCTTAATATCTAACCAAAGAGACCAATTATCTACATACCAAATATCAAGCTTAAACTTTTCACTCCAAGTAATAGAATTCCTTCCATTTATCTGTGCCCATCCAGTAAGCCCTGGAAGAACTTCATGTCTTCTTATTTGTTCATCATTATAAAGTCCCAAATATTGAACTAATAATGCTCTTGGTCCAACTAAGCTCATATCACCCTTTAAAATATTAATAAGTTCTGGTAATTCATCTAAGCTAAAACTTCTTAAGAAACTTCCAAACTTAGTTACCCTCTCATTATCACTTAATAAATTTCCATTCTTATCAGCAGAATTTTTCATTGTTCTAAACTTTATCATTTTAAATATTTTATTATCTTTTCCAACCCTCTCTTGCAAGAAAAAGGCCGGGCTCCCTAGGTTTATTATTACTAATAAGTAAATTAATAACATTAATGGCAATAAAAAAATTAAAGCTATTAATGATATTGTAATATCGAGAAGCCTTTTTACCAACATAATCTATACCCTTCTTTAATATTAATTAATTTTATATTTATTTAAATAATTCTTTTATAATTTTAATAACCCTATTTATTTCTTCTTGTGTCATTTTTGTATCTGAAGGTAGACAAATTCCCCTATTAAATATATCTTCAGAAACACTATTTTCATTATCATTAAAACTACTGAAGAAATCATATTTTTCATAATAAGGTTGTATATGCATTGGCTTCCATATATGTCTTGATTCTATATTATGTTCCTCAAGATTTAAAATTATATCTAGTGGCTTAACATTTGATTTTGAATCTATAGTTGCAACACTTAACCAATAATTTGGATTCCCATAATCACATATATGTTGCATTTCAATTTCCTTAATATCTTTAAATCCTTCTTTATAAATTTCATAAATATTTTTCTTTTGAGCTATTCTTTCATTCAAAACTCTTATTTGGCCTCTTCCTATCCCTGCAACAATATTACTCATTCTATAATTATATCCAAGCTCTGTATGATGATAATATCTTCTATTATCTCTAGCTTGTGTTGCCCAAAATCTTGCCTTTTTTATATCTTCATCATTGTTAGAAACAAGCATTCCACCACCTGAAGTAGTTATTATCTTATTTCCATTAAATGAATAAATACCATACTTACCAATTGTTCCTGTTTGTTTTCCTTTGTAAGTTGCACCAAGTGATTCTGCTGCATCTTCTATTATTGGAACATTGTACTTATTGCAAATTTCAAGTATTTCATCCATATTAGCAGCTTGTCCATAAAGGTGAACTACTATAACTGCTTTTGGCATGATTCCTTTTTCTTCATAAACTTCAAATGCCTTTTTTAATGCCTTTGGTGACATATTTAAACTTTCATATTCCGAATCTATAAATACGGGAGTTGCTTTTTCATAAATTATTGGATTGCAAGTTGCTGCAAATGTTAAATCTGAACAAAATACCACATCTCCTTCTTTTATTCCTAATAACTTAATTGCTAAATGTATTGCTGAAGTTCCAGAAATTAATGCAGCTGCATTGTCTATTCCAACATATTGTGCAACTTCTTTTTCAAAGCTATTAACATTAGGGCCAAGTGGAGCAATCCAATTTGTATCAAATGCTTCTTTAATAAATTCCTTTTCTAAGTTACCCATATGTGGAGATGCTAAGAATATTCTTTTATTTTCATTAACTTCTTTTGATTTTCTTTCTTTTATTGCTTCCATTACTCTTCCCCTCCTGATGTAATTGCAGCTTCTTGTAATATTCTTTTATTGTTATAAAACTCTGGTGAATTATAAGTTGGTACTATTTCCTTTAATTTATCTTTTAGCATATTTTCATTTCCTAATTTTGTAGCAAAAATTAAATCATCTATTTGATTTTTTAGATTACTTAATGAAATACTTTCTGGCTTATCAACAAATATTTTATTATGCTGAGTTTTTCTTAAATCTTTATTCATTAATAATTCTTCATATAATTTTTCTCCTGGTCTTAAACCTGTTATTTGAATTTTTATCTCTTCATTAGGCTTATATCCAGAAAGTTTTATTAAATTTTCTGCTAAATCATAAATTTTAACTGGTTTGCCCATATCTAAAACAAATACTTCTCCACCTTTTGCATATGCCCCTGCTTGAAGTACTAATTGAGCAGCTTCTGGAATTAACATAAAATATCTTGTTATATTCTTGTGAGTTAAGGTTACCGGTCCACCTTTTTTAATTTGCTTCTTAAATAATGGAATTACTGAACCATTACTTCCAAGTACATTACCAAATCTAACTGCAACAAATTCTGTTTTATTTCCTCTTTCATTATTAGCTGCTTGTACTATCATTTCACAAAGCCTTTTTGTTGCTCCCATTATATTAGTAGGATTAACTGCTTTATCAGTAGAAATTAAAACAAACTTTTCTACCTTATATTGAATTGCCAATTCAACCATATTTAATGTTCCTAGAACATTGTTTTTAATTGCCTCACCAGGGTTATCTTCCATTAATGGTACATGCTTATGTGCTGCTGCATGAAATATTATTGATGGCTTATATGCACTTATTACTTGATTTAATCTAAATTTATCTCTAACTGATGCAATTATTACTTTTTTATTTAAATTAGGTTCATTAAAAGATAATTCATTTTGTATATCATAGGCATTATTTTCATAAATATCTAATATTAAAAGAAGTTTTGGATTATACTTTGCAATTTGTCTACATAATTCAGCTCCAATTGAACCTCCTCCTCCAGTTACTAAAACAACCTTATCCTTTATATATTCCTCAATTCCAACCTTATCTAATTTAACCTCTTCTCTTCCTATTAAATCCTTTAAGTCTACATATCTCATTTTATTAAAAGAAATACCTTCTTCTAATAATTGATAGTACCCTGGAATAACCTTAATCTTAGCTTTTGTATTACTACATATATCAAGTATTTTTGCCCTTTCTTCTCCATTTATCTTTGCAATTGCAAAAAATATTTCATCTATATTTTCTTTTTCTACTATTTCAGCAATATCATTTCTATCACCAAGAATTTTTACACCATTTAAATAATTTCCTATTTTTGATTTATTATCATCTATAATTCCTACAATATTATATTCATCACTTTTTTCTTTTCTTATTTCAGTCATTATTGTAGATGCACAATCGCCTGCACCAATTATTAAAACATTGTATTTACCATTAATTTTTTCAGATGTTGTGTAAATAATTGCTCTTGTTAATACTTTTAATGACATTCTAAAACTTGTAATTAAAGCTATTATTACTATTCCAGATATAATATTTAATGATGCTGGTATTGAATTTGGGATAATTAACATTACTACTGTAGTTATGATACATGCAATACTTGTTGAAGTAATTGCTTGCTTAAATTCATAAATACCTGCATTTATCCATATACAACTATACATCTTAAAACTTAATAATATTGCTATATATATTACTGCTACTAAAGGAAGCTTTATAAATATACTTCTTATTAACTGTGATGATGAATATTGAAATAACATTATTAAGTAATAAGATAAAAATATAATTGTTAAATCTCCAAGTAACAATATTGATTTTTTGCTTTTTTTACTTAAATTTAAAATAGCTTCGCCTCTCAACCCTGTTTTACTCCCTTCTTTATATTTTTTTACTCTTATATTTATCAATATTAAACATAACTTTAATATCTTTTTATTAAATCATTATACTTTTACAATCTTTTACAGTAAATAATATATTAGTATTATCTCATATTACTTCTTTTTCATTACTTATCTTTATACTACTAACTAATACTAATTAATTATTTATCCCTTACTACATTTTTATTATGTTTATATATTAAAATTTATTTTTTATTTAATACTGAATATTAAAATTTTAAATTTAATATAATTTTAAATTTTGTATTAATAAAAGTATTATTTTGAAAATTTAACTATTTAATATAATTTTAATTAAAAACATTAAAATTTTTAGAACTTTATGTAAATTAATCTATACTTTTCCATTTTTTTATTATATAATTTTAATATTAGTTATTTTAATTTGGGAAAGGGTGGTAATGTGAATATTTCTATTTTGTGCAGATATCCTGTAATTCACGAAGGTATTAAATCATTATTAAAAGATAATTTCGAAAATATTTCTTATTTTTCTTCTATAGATAATTGTATTAAGTCTTTAAATTCTACTGATGATAAAAGTATAAATAATACCAAAGATACACTTTTAATAATTACATTATTTAAAGAAGATTTAGAAATAATAGATAATATTTTATCTATTAAAGATAACTATTCTAACTTAAAATTATTAGTTATAGATTTTAATGAAAGTAAAAATATGTTTTTTAAAACTTTAAAATTAAAAGTTGATGGTTATATACTTGGAACATTTGCTCAAGAAGATATTAATTATGCTTTACATAAAATTTCTACAGGTACAAAATTTTATGATCGTGAATTATTATATAGACTTGTTGAGGATGAATCTGCTGTTACAATTACTAGTAAAAATCATTTGAGGACACCTCTTACTAGAAGGGAATTAGAAATACTTTCTCAATTATCTAATGGGTTAAGTAATTTTGAAATAGCTAAAAATCTTAACATAAGCGAAAATACTGTTAAAAAGCATATTAGCAATATATTTATTAAAATTAATGTTAAAGATAGAACTCAAGCTATTATTTATGCTTATGAATCTGGCTTAATTGTCAGGCCATTGTTTTTATAAATTAGCGTTTGCATATTTTTAAATACAATAAGTAATGATAAACTCTTTATTTAAGATTTATCATTACTTATTTTTATTTTTAATATAACAAAAGACTTCGGAACTATTATTCATGTTAAAAGCTAGACCTTTATCCCCTATGACTTGTTTTCAAGTGTATCATACATAATTTTGTTATCTCCTGATAAATTTCTTTATCATTCTAATGCAGTATGTGTAAATGAAAATATCCGAAATTATGCTTAATATTACTTTGCAATAATATTAAAATACATCTTGAACCATCATGTTCTTTTATAAAGCTTTTCTTTCTAACATTTCTTTTACTTAAGATAAATCGATATTTTCTCAATATTAAAATAATAAAGATACGCTATATCACTCTTAAGCTAATAGTCCAAAATCTTTTAAAGAGATAACACTATATAAATTTTTAAAACAGTAGCGAGGCATAACAAACATATTATGATTAGCTTCTATTTAATTATTTATAACTATCTTCACTATAAATAATTTCTAAAATTTATTACTTGTTACCTCTTATTAATGTTTTATCCTTTTTTAATTTAATTTATTCATATTTTTATAAAATTTTATAAATATTATTTTTTTGAATATATATTTTGCTTTTTGTCAAGAATTTCTAAAGACTATTTAGGCCTAAAAGTTAAATTTTTTATTTAAAGGAGATGTGTAATGAAAACAATAATTAACTTTTTTAAAATCAAATCAAATTTAAAAAACAAAAAGAAGGGATTTACCTTAATTGAGCTTGTAGCTGTCATGGCTATTATTGCAATACTTTCAGCCGCATTTATTCCTAGATTTGGTAACTATATTACTCAAGCTAAAAAGGTAAGCATTTTAAATGAAGCAAAATCAATTGTTACTGCATATGAATCAGTAAAATATAAATCTACTACTAAAAATGAAAATGAAACTATAGGTTCTGATCTTCAAGGGGATAATTTACCTATTGAAAAAGATAGCTTAAAGAAACTAGGAAATGCAACAGTTGCTCAATGTAAATTACTTCTTGATACTGAAAATCATGATTTTACATTAAATGATAACACTATTACTATTTCTAATACAGATAGTTCTAAAGGAACAATAACTATAGAATAACACTTCTTATGATATTAAACTGTATTACTTAAAATAACTTATATAGCAATTATTTATACAAAATTTCACAATTAAATTAACATAATATTCAAATTAATTTATATAATAAATTTTATAATAAAAAGCTGTGTAAGGCTTCTGTAACATATCTATATTACAAGCCTTTACACAGCTAACTTTAAAAAATTTCAATAAATTATCTTATAAACTAAAAAATTCAGTAAATGCTTTAATAGTATAATAATTATCCTTAACACTTGCTAATTCTCTTATTGAATGCATTCCAATAACTGGTGCCCCCATATCAATAACTGGAATAGTTAAATTTGCAGCTGTTACAGGTCCTATTGTAGTTCCTCCCCTAACATCTGATCTATTAACAAATTTTTGGAATGGAACACCTGCAGAATCACAAATTCCAGCAAATACAGCTCCATTAAAGCTATCTGTACTATAGCTTCCAGATGCAGCAATTTTTAATACTGGACCTCCTTCAAGAACTGGCCTATTTGTAGGATCATGCTTATCTCCTAAATTAGGATGAACAGCATGTGCTAAATCAGCAGATATCATTATAGACTTAGATAAAGCCCTATAATATTCTTCTCTATCCTTTCCTAATCCAATAGTAATTCTTTCTAAGATATTATTTAATAATGTAGAATTAGCCCCTTCTGCTGTTAAGCTTCCTATTTCCTCATTATCAATGCAAATCATAACCTTAGTTGCCTTATTTTCCTTACTATTTACCAATGCTTTAACACCAGCAAATACCATCCATAAATCATCAAATCTTCCTGAAGAAATAAGTTCTTCATTCATTCCTATTAATGACCCTTTTTCATATTCATATAATCCTAATTCAAAATTTAATATATCTTCTTTATTAACCTTAAGTTCTTGAGCAAGAATGTTCATTAAATAATCTTCTTTTTCAAGTTTATCATTTATAAGTCCTAATAAAGGTAAAGTATCAACTTGTCTATTTATTTTATATCCTTCATTTACTTCTCTATTCATATGAATAGCTAAGCTTGGAATTATTAATAATGGCTTGTTAATATTTATTAATCTTATTTCTGGCTTTATTGGAGATTTACCCTTTAATGCAACTTTACCAGCAATACTTAAAGGTCTGTCATACCATGTATGTAGTATTGGTCCACCATAAACTTCAGTATTTAATTTAACATATCTTCCTTCTGTAATCATTTGAGGATTTGGCTTTATTCTAAATCCTGGTACATCTGTATGTGCTCCAATAAGTCTAAAACCAACTTGCTCTATATCTTCACTACCTATTTCAAAAGCAATTAATGCTGAGTCGTTTTTTATAACATAATATTTACCCTTTGATTTTAAATCCCATTTATCTTCTTCTTTTATTTCAATAAACCCATTTTCATTTAATATCCTTTGAGTAGCTTTTACTCCATGACATGCACTTGGACTATCATATAAAAAGTCTATTAATTCTATTGCTAGATTTCTTTCCATAGTTATTTACTCCTTTACTTAATGTATATATTTACTATACTTCATTTGTTATTTTTTCTCAACTCATTTGAACTTATAACCTTTTAATATATATTTCTTTAGGTCTTATTATTCTGTTATATCAAAATGTTGTTAACAACATTTTGATATAACAGAACCTCAATATAAAATTTTAAGTAATAATAAAAATATACAAATCAGTAACTTCATTTATAAACTTATCTAATCATAAATTCCAACAATATTTTCCTATAACAAAATCCAATCCTTAAATCATAACAACATTCTCCTATAACAAATACATATACATTTAATTAATATGCTTTTCATAGTAGCCTTAATTTTTAAAATTTTATGTCCCACCGTTGACTTTTATATTTCATTAAATTAGCATTATATAATAAACTTTCTTTTTAAATACAATTTTATTTGTATAAATTAATTAAAATAAATATAGGAGGACTTTTATGATCTCTAACTTTTTAATAAAAAAATTTATTAAAGAACCTGAAAACATATCTGATGTAAAAGTAAGAGAATCTTACGCTAATCTTGCTGGTATAATTGGAATAATTACTAATTCATTACTTTTTTTAATTAAATTATCAGTTGGATTACTTTCTAACTCAGTTTCAATTTTAGCTGATGCATTCAATAATTTATCAGATGCAGCTTCTTCTATAATAACTATCATAGGATTCAAAATGGCAAATAAACCTGCTGATGCTGAACATCCTTTTGGACACGGACGTATAGAGTATATAACTGCAATGGTAGTTTCCTTTATGGTTATGCTTGTAGGGTTACAATTTGTTAAAACTTCTTTTCAAAAAATAATTACCCCTACTCCAGTATCATTTGAAACTATTCCATTTTTATTATTGCTAATTTCAATTGGCTTTAAATTATGGCTTTCAAGGTTTAACAAATCCATTGGTAATAAAATTAATTCTTCAACATTAAAAGCAACTGCAACTGATGCAATGGGTGATGTTTTTACTTCAAGTACTGTTGTTATTTCTTTTTTAATAGCTAAATTTACAACACTTCCTATTGATGGATACATAGGTATAATTGTTGCATTAGCTATAGTTTATTCTGGTTATTCTCTTATTAAAGAAACACTTAGTCCTCTTTTAGGAGAACCACCTGATCCAACATTAGTAAATGATATAATTAATATGGTTATGTCTTACGATAATATTACTGGAATTCACGATTTAGTCGTTCATAATTATGGACCTGGTAGAATTATGGCTTCAATTCATGCTGAAATTCCTAGCAATATAGATATTATGAAAATTCATGATATTATAGATACTGCTGAAAGAGAAATTTCAAAAAAACTCAATATTTATTTAGTCATACACATGGATCCTATTTGTGTTGATACAGATGAAATAATTGAAGCTAGAAACATTGTCACATCAATTTTAAATAAATATGATGCAGTAAAATCATTTCATGATTTTAGAGTTGTTGGGGAAAATGATAAAAAAAATCTTGTTTTTGATATAGAAGTTTATCCTTCTAAGCTTAATCAATCAAATTCTCCAGAAAAACTATTATCACAAATAGAAGCTGATATTAAATTACATGCTCCTAAATATAATTGCATAATAACTTTAGATTTAGCATTATAAAATAGTTTGACTCAATTTAAAAGTAATTATTTCTCTTTTAAATTGAGTCATTTTTTTTAAATAATTAAATTATAATAAATTTTATCTTCCATTAATTTATAATATTCAGTCTTTTCCTCTGGCCTTCTTTTAGAATACCATTTAATCAATTCATCAATAACTTTATAAACACCGTTATTTAAAAGTTTAGTCAATTTTTTAATAATAATTAATTCTTCAACTGTTACTATACTACTTATCTCAAATTCTTTAAGCTTTTTCTTTAAATATATATATTCACATTTCTTTACACCCAAGTGTTCTCCTTGCATTGCAATATTAAATAATTCTTTATATTTATCACTATCATATAAATCATTTTCATATAAAAAAACAGCAAGATTTCCATAACAATTTAAATTTCCAAGATCTATTCCATCCTTATATAAATTTATTATTTCATCTTTACTCATATTAATTAAATTATTTTCTCCTAAATTTGCTTTAATAAAATTTGCTGTTCCCTTATCTATTTCTTCTATTTCATTAATTAACTCATTTCCTCTTTCTTTATTTTCCTCAATTCCAATTCCCTTATAACAATAATATATTAATCTTTCTTTTCCTTTTAATACATCTAAATCTATTAACTTAAACACATAATAAATTGCCTTAATATCATTTTTCTTGTTTCCAATTCCTTTTTCATATATTTGTATAAGATTTTCTACCCCATCTATATCATTTTTATTAGCTGCTTTTTCATACCATTTAATAGCTAAATTTATATTTCTAGATAAAAATATTCCTTTCTTATACCAATCTCCAAGCTTATTCATTGCTTTAATACAATTCTTTTCTGCTGCAAGGTTATAATATTGATAAGCTTTTTCATAATCTTGCATTACACCTATACCTTTTTCATATATATATCCAAACTTAAAAATTGATTCTTTTAATTCATATTCCACTCCAAATTTAATATATTCAACTAATTCACTCCTATTTATATCCTTTTTTTCACTTAATTCATTTATCATAATAGATGCTAAATAATCAGCTGCATAAGGTGAATTTAGCCTATATGCTTCCTTTAATAATCTTTTTACTATTTCTGTTGTTTTTTCTCCAAATTTATTTAATCTTAAATATGCAACTGCAAGAACATACATCGCATGAGGCTCTTTCCTTGCTGCTGCAAATTCAATATATTCTATTGCTTTTTCTAAATTTCTTTCAATTCCTTCTCCATTGTAATACATTATTCCAAGTCTTTGAGTGCATTTTAAATTCCCTTCTTCATGCCCCTCTTCATAAGTTGAAATAGCTTGATTAATAAGTCCCTCATCTTCATACAACTTTCCAAGTTTAAAGTAAATACTCTTATCACCAAATTCTATTGCTTTATTATAAAGTTCTATTGCAGAATATAAGTCCTTTTTAACATGCAAACCCTTTAAATACATTTCAGCCAATGATTCTATACAATTAGTATCTAAAGCAATATAGCCCTTAGATAAATAATAAAATGCCCTTTTATAATCCTCTTCAATGTATATTCCCTCTAAATAAGACCTTCCAATTATATAATATGCATCTTCATAGTCATTTTCAGCAGCTTTTTCCATCCAATAATAAGCTCTTATTAAATTTTCTTCACATCCCTCTCCATTTTTATACATTAATGATAATGCATATTGTGATGCTGGAAAATTACACTTTGCAGCTTTACTATGCCATTTAAATGCAGTATTTAAGTCTTTTTCAATACCTAACCCATTATAATAACATCGTCCCAACTGATAATATGCTGCTGCATATTCATTTTCTGCACTTTTTTGAAACCACATAAAGGCTTTATAATAATCCTTTGGCAATCCATTTCCTTCTGCATATAAAACTCCTATTGAATACTGTGAAAAAGCATTTCCCTTGTTTGCTGCTTTATAATACCACTGATATGCTATTTCATAATTTCTAGATATTCCAATTCCTCTATCATAAAATAATCCTAAATAACTTTCAGCATATTCATCATTAAACTTTGCAGCTTCCAAAAAATATTTATATGCTGTTTTATAATTTCTCTTTACTCCTCTTCCAAAATAATATTTTTCGCCTTCTTCAACTAATGAATGTGATAATTCTATTTCTTTTTCTTCTATATCTGAAAAATTAATCATCATAGACTTATTACTTTTTAAATCATTATTAGTAATTAACTTTGACTTTCTTAAATACTTTTTAAAGATTTCTTTTTCTTCTTCCAATAAATTTTCTAAAAATAATGAATAATTTTCACTACCATAATTAATTACAAACCAAACTAAAACTTCATATATAAGTTTTAATTTTTTAATTTCCTCTTTTTCATGATTTTTATCAATGCTTTTACTTTCATTTAAGCTTTGCTCAACACTTTCTCTATTATTTTCATTACATACACTACTTTTTATTTCTATAGCTGTTTTATTAACATTACTCTTTACTATTTTTTCCCATAATATTATCTTTTCTACTATTTCATTAGGAATAACACCTATTTCTTTTAATACTTCTAATCTTTTTAAGCATTCTTCATTTTCATCATATAAAACTTTATTTTGTTTAGAAATATAATAAATAATATCATTTATTACATCATTCACTTCTTTATTTATCATTTCTAAATTAGTTTGATCTTTTAATTTATTTAAATCTTCATATATATCATTAAACTCCAATTTTAGAAAATCATAATTAAAGCTTTTATCCATATGGCCTCCAAAATTGTTATTATTCCTACTATTAGTTTATTATATGGTTAATATCTTTATTAATAATATTTTTTTATAAAATAAAAATAAACAAATTATTTTTCTATAATAACTTGTTTATTAAATCTAATTTATTATAATACCTTAGATAAAAAGTCTATTGTTCTTGGATTCTTTGGATTTGAGAATATTTCTTCAGGAGTTCCCTCTTCCATTATATTTCCCTTATCCATAAAAAGAATTCTATCTCCAACTTCCCTTGCAAATCCCATTTCATGAGTTACAACAACCATTGTCATACCTTCCTTAGCAAGTTCCTTCATAACATTTAAAACTTCACCAACCATTTCGGGATCTAATGCAGAAGTTGGTTCATCAAATAACATAACATCTGGGTCCATAGCTAATGCCCTTGCTATTGCTATTCTTTGCTTTTGCCCACCAGATAAAGATGATGGGTATGCATCTGCCTTATTAAGCAATCCAACTCTATCAAGAAGCTCTTTTGCCTTCTTTTCAGCATCAGCCTTGCTAACTCCCTTAACCTTAATAGGAGCTATTGTTAGATTATCTAATACTGTTTTATGTGGAAAAAGATTAAATTGTTGAAACACCATGCCCATCTTTTCCCTAATTTTATTTATATCAACTTTTTTATCAGTAATATTTTTTCCCTCAAAAATTATTTCTCCTGAAGTTGGAACTTCTAATAGGTTCAAGCATCTTAAAAATGTACTTTTTCCTGAACCTGATGGTCCTATTACAACTACAACTTCACCTTTTTCTATATGCTCATTTATTCCTTTTAAAACTTCATTTTTTTCAAAACTTTTATGGAGATTATTAACGCGAATCACTTTTTTTCATTCTCCTTTCTATAAGAGATATTATTCTACCTAATGTAAATGTCATAATAAAATAGAAACCTGCAGCTACTATATATGGTTCTAATCCTAAATATGTAGATCCTACAACTACTTTACCTGCAAACATTAATTCATTAACACCAATTATTGATGCCATTGATGATTCCTTAATTATTGCAACAAACTCATTACCTATAGCAGGTAATATATTTTTAACAGCTTGTGGTATTACAATTAACATCATAGCTGTGCTTTTCTTCATCCCTAAACTTCTTGCTGCTTCCATTTGTCCTTTATCAACTGCTTCTATACCAGCTCTTACTATCTCAGATACATATGCTGCTGAATTTAAAGCAATTGCTATTATTGCTGATGTAAATGGACTTAAATCTATTCCAAAAAACATCTTAGAACCTGCATACATAATTAAGATTTGTAATAACATTGGTGTTCCTCTAACTATTTCAATATAAATTACTGCTAATATCTTTAAAGGTTTGATTTTCCAAATATGAAAATTTGAAGTCTTCATAAAAAATAATAAAGATCCAAATATAGCTCCAAAAAATACTGTAATTAAAGAAATTAATAATGTATATTTAACACCTTCAAGATAATAAGGCAAATAATTTGGTACAAAACTAAAATCAAAATGCATTTTTTATCCTCCTATTTTTTCTATAATAAAATTTACTATTTAGCAGGGCCTATACCATATTAGACTCTGCTATAACTAAATTTTATATTTCTAAATTCCCCTTATTTTTATTATCTTATATTTATAATATTTATTATTCTTCAACAATATTTGCTGTTGCTGATAATTCATTAGCCTTTGCTATATATTCATCCATTTTTCCTGATTCATTTAACTCTGTGATAACTTCATTAACCTTTGCTAATAATTGTGGATTATTTTTAGCAATACCAACTGCATTTCCACCTGTTTGTTCTTCGTATATTGGTTTTCCTACTGCTAATTCTGGATTGCTTTTAACAGCCATTTCTGCAACTGGCTTTTCCATAACTATTGCATCAACCTTTCCAGCTTTTAATTCTAAAATTAAATTATTAATATTAGATAATTGTTGCAAATTTACATTTGGAATTTCTGTTTTTGCTATTTTTTCTTGTGTTGAACCTAATTGTACTCCAACTTTTGCACCTTCTAAATCTGCAAATGTTTGATACTTGTCCGCATCTTCAGCTCTAACTAATATTCCATGTTTTGAATTATAATAAACTTCTGAGAAATCTACCACTTTAGCTCTTTCTTCAGTTGGATTCATTCCTGAAATTACAAGGTCAACCTTTCCTGCTGGTAAAGCTGATACTAAAGCATCAAAATCCATTTCTTGAATTACTAAATCAACCCCTATTTTATTTGCAATTTCATTTGCTATATCAACATCAAATCCACCTATAACATCTTTTCCATTTTCATCTATATAATGAAACTCATATGGTGCATAATCAGCACTCATTCCCACAACTAATTTACCATTCTTTTGTATCTTTTCTAATAAATCAGTTTTTGAAGCAGAATTTTTATCATTAGAAGAACCACATCCTGCAAGCCCCATTGTCATTATTCCTAAAACTGCTGTAGCAATTATTTTTTTCATTAATCCCTTTTTCATATTTAAATCCCCCTTAAAATTTATGTATTCTTGAACTCTTCCTTAACCACAGCATAATTATACACTATTAAATTATATTTATGCAATACTTTTTATAAAATTTTATATTTATGCATATAAAACATAGAATTTATGCATAAATACTATGTTTTATATGCATAAATCTTATTTTAAATAAAATTTATAATAATCTTATTGTGATTATATGCATATTTTATGGCATAAGTCTTATATTTATTTTTCATTAATTAACTAATATTTAAATAAATTACTGAATTTTGTCCATTTTTTAATATATTATGAATAAAATATTATGGATAATCTATTTTTATTAGGAGTGAATTTAATGACAACGTTAAAAGAAAGGCATCTCTTTCCTGGTGGTAATACCTCTAAAGGATTTTATTCTTTATATAGATATGTACTTTCTCAAGATGATGCAAAACGTATACTTTGTATAAAGGGTGGTCCTGGAACAGGAAAATCACAACTTATGAAAAAAGTTGGAGCTTATTTTGCTAAAAAAGGATATACAATAGAATATCATCATTGTTCTTCTGATCCTAATTCTTTGGATGGTGTTCTAATTAAAGAATTAAACATAGCATTATTAGATGGAACTTCTCCTCATATTGTAGATCCTATTAATCCTGGAGCTGTTGATGAAATTCTTAATATGGGTGATGCATTAAATATAGATATGCTTGCCAAAAACAAAAAAGAAATTATTTATTTAAATAAAGAAATAGGTAAAAACTTCAAAAGAGCTTATAGGTATCTAGGGTCTGCAAGATGTATTCATGATGATTGGAGCAGTTTAAATTATGAATCTTTAGATTCTAATAAAATTTCTAATATTATTGAAAATCTAAAAAATAATATATTTAAGTCTGATAAAATTGGATATGGAAGTGAACGTCACCTTTTTGCTACAGCAATTACACCTGATGGAATAATTACTTATGCAGATCAACTTAGTAGTGAATTTAAAAAAAAATATGTATTAACTGGTGGCCCAGGATTTGGGAAAACTGATATTTTAAAATTCATAGGAAGTAGCGGTCAAAAGAAAGGTTATTTTATTGAATATATGCATGACCCATTTGTACCTGAGCGAATTGAGCATATCTTTATCCCTGAAACATCAACATGTATTATAACAAATAATGAAATTAATCAAGCTAATTATACTGGAATCGAATATAACTTATTTGATTATACTAAATCTGCTTTATCTACTTCTAAAAAAGATGATATAAAATATAATAGTGATTTATTTTATGAATTAATTAATAAGGGAATTTCATTGATTCATAATGCACATTTACTTCATGATGAATTAGAAAGTTATTATATTAAAGCAATGGATTTTGCTTTTGCTGATAATATTTATAACAAAGTTATTAATAAATTAGAAAAATATGAATAGTTAAAATAAAATGAGTACAATATTACCCACTAGTATATTGTACTCATTTTTAATTAATCTTCTAAATTTATATTCTTTGATATTATATCATAACCTGTATAAGCCATAGCTAAAGCTGCAATTAATAATCTATCATGAGCTTTATCAGTTATTGTTGAATTTGCCATTTCAACACTATGTCCTACCATTGGGCAATCTGTTAATCCAATATAAGGATGAATTGTTGCTGTAACATGACTAACATTTCCTATATCACTTGAACCTCCAGTTGCTTTTGCTTCTTTTATATCTGTAATTCCTAATTCTCTTAAGTTATTATTAAATAATTCCGATAACTTTTCATTAGTCTTTAAGTCATCATATGGTAATTCATATCTTTCCATTTCAAGAGTTGCACCAGTCATTAAAGCTGCACCTTCTGCAATCTTTTTAACCTTTTCTACAACTTCGCTTAATCTCTCCTTCGTAGATGCTCTAAAATAAAAATCTGCAACTGCTTCACCTGGAACTATATTAGCTGCAGCTCCACCTTTAGTTATTATTCCATGCATCTTTACATCTGGTGTTACATGTTGACGAAGTGCATCTATTCCATTAAATAATTTAATAACACTATTTAATGCATTTATTCCCTTTTCTGGACAAGATGCTGCATGAGCAGTTTTACCTTTATATATAAATCTTATAGGATATAAAGCACTACTTGATCCACTTGCTCTAGTTTCACCATCTGGATGAACTATCATTGCTGCATCTAATTCATCAAATGCACCTGCTTCTGCTAAAATAACCTTTCCTCCATTTGTTTCTTCTGCTGGAGTTCCATAAACTATAACTTTTCCTCCAATTTCAGACAAAACCTTACTTAAAGATACACCTGCACCACAAGACATAGCACCTATCATATTATGACCACATCCATGCCCTATTTCAGGAAGTGCATCATATTCACATAAGTATCCTATATTTTTTCCTTCTTTTCCACTATCAAAAGTAGCTTTAAAAGCTGTATCCATTCCTGCATAAGGACATTCTATTTCAAATCCATGTTCCTTTAAAAATCTAGTTAAAGCTTCAACAGCCTTATATTCTCGATTTCCTAATTCTGGATTATTATATATGTAATCACTTATTTCATATAACTTTTCTTTAATTAATTGAGCTTCATTATATATTACTTTTCTCATTTCTACACCTAACCCTTCTTTAGTTTGTAGTTTATAGTGAGTAGTTTGTAGTTAGTGGATGGGGCTGTCGCACTAAAAATTTTATACACAATATATTGTAGTATTTATTCTTAATGCGACATCCCCCTTAAATATATTTTTCTAAAATTCAGCGTTAGCTGAATTTTTTCCTTAACTCCAAACTATTAACTCCCCACTACTAACTCTCTTAAGCCCATCCAATCATCATTGCACATGTTATAAATATAATTCCAAGTGCAAATAGTATTATTTGTAATGGTAAAATCCATTTAAACCATTTTGAATATGGTATTCCTGCCATACCTAAACATGCCATTAAAACTCCTGATGTTGGGAAAATAGCATTTGAAAATCCATCCCCTAATTGGAATATTAAAACAGTTGTTTGTCTTGATATATCAAGTAAATCACCAAGTGGTGCTAATATTGGCATAGTTAATGCTGCTTGCCCTGAACCTGAGATAACAAAGAAGTTTATGAACATTTGAACTGGTAACATTACGCATGCAGCTAATAATGATGGTAATTTACCTATAAATGATGATAAACCATATAATATTGTATCTATTATTTGAGAATTTTCAGCAATTATAACTATAGCTCTTGCAAATCCAATTACCATAGCAGCTCCAATCATATCTTTAGCTCCTGCTACAAATGCATCTGCCATTTCATCAGCTTTTAATCCACCAACTATTCCTGCAAATATTCCTGTTATTAAAAATACAGCTGCTATTTCTGGAATCCAGAAACCTTTTCTTAAAACTCCCCATATAATAACTGCTAAACAAACACCAATAGATGCAATAATAATTTTATGTGAAAGTGTAAACTTAACTTCTTCATTTTCACTTTTATTTAATTTTTTACGTTTTTCTTCATCTAATTTATACATTGGACTAAGTTGTGGATTCTTTTTAATTCTTCTTGCATAAATCATTAAGAAAATAATCCCTACTATTGTAGTTATAACCCATAAAATACTACGATATACTACTCCTGAAAATAAGGTAATTTCAGCTATTGATTGTGCTATACCTACTGTAAATGGATTTAGCATTGCTGTTGCAAACCCTACGATACATCCTAAATAACTTATTCCTACTGCTAATATACTGTCAAATCCAAGTGCTAACATTAATGGTGTTAAAATTGTTATAAATGGTATAGCTTCTTCTGTCATACCAAAAGTTGCTCCACCAAGTGAAAACAATGTAAATATAATAGGAATTATTAATAATTCATTTCCCTTAAAAATACTAACAACCCTTGCAATAGCTGAATCTATTGCTTTTGTTCTCGTTATTAAACTAAATGCACCACCAACTATAAATAAAAATGCTATAATTTCAGCTGATTGTTCTAATCCACTTATAGGTGCTTGCATTACTGAAAACAATCCTTGTGCTTCATTTTCAACATAGTGGAATGAACCATTTAATACTACTGTTTTACTTTGTCCATTTACATCAGCTATTACTCTATCATATGAACCACCAGGAACTATGTATGTTGCTATTGCCATTAGTATTATTATTGAAAAAATAATAACTAATGTATGTGGGACTTTTATTCCATTACTAAAATTCTTTAAAAATCCCTTTTTTTCATTATTTACTGCATTTTGCATAGCTAAAAACTCCCCCTAAGCATTATTTCGACATCATAGATGAAGGAGATATATATTAAAAATTATTTTACTTATAAAAAATAACTTTTTAAGAACAAAGTTGCTATCGCCACGTCAACTTCGTGGTATAAAATTTACAACTTTAAATATTGAAATCCATTGATATAACTAGCTTTACAATTTCCTATACATAAAAAAGTCTTGAGTTTATCACTCAAGACCATATCACTACAAAAACTAATTTTAATTTATCATTTGTAAAAATATAATCATATTAGTGATAGCCCTTCACAAAATGTGACAGTGTTATATATATTATATATAACCCCAATAATATAACCTCAAAGCATTAGCTATATATTTCGGCGAAATTTCCTTTCTATTTACATCTTTGTGCTTACCTCCGCAAATATACTATTAAATATCGCAACCTCTACCTACTTCATATCTATTTGTCCTTTATAATATACAATTTTTTATGCATATTGTAAAGTTATTTTTGCATAAATATAAATTTTAAAATATTTTTATAAAAAAGTATATTTTTATTAAGGATTTAAATAAAATATCTTTTTGTACATTCTGCTATTTTTTGTAGTTTTCAGTTATCGATTAAGTTCTTCTACCTCACTATCATGACCTTTGATTCTTTTAGACTTAAAATTATCCATAATCATTATAATTTAATAATTTATATTGGGGCTGTCGCACTAAAATTTTTATACACAATATATTGTAGTATTTATTCTTAATGCAACATACCCATTCCTATATTCTACCACCTCCTATAATTTACTACTTTTAATCTATGAAGTGCTCTTGTTGCCATAATATATTTAACTAAATCATCAGTATTATCATCAAAATTAACTATTATAACACCATCAAATTCAAGTCCTTTAGCATAATAAGAAGGAACTATAACTTTTCCCCCTCTATAAATAACATCTTCTCTATCAAAAGCTAAAAGTTTAGTAAACTTTTTAAGTTCAGGTGCTATTTTCTTAAGTTCTTCTTTATCTTTAGTTATAATTGCAATATTATCATAATTTTCATCATCATAATCTTCTAATGTTTCTAAAATAGTATCTATTAAGTCATCTTCATCTTTAACTTCCACTTCTTCAACATCAAACTTACCTTTTCTAACAAATGGTACTATTGCATTTTCATCTAATAACTTACTTGCATACTCCATAATTTGGAATGTAGATCTATAACTCTTATTTAAGGCATAATTCTTAACAAATCCGCCAAATAAAGATTTAAGCTTAAGCATAGCTGGCTCTTCTTCTACTTTTATAAGCCTTTGATTCGAATCTCCAACTATAGTATAACTCTTACATCCTGTTAATTCCTTTAATACAATGAACTGAAGCATGCTATAATCTTGAGCTTCATCAATTACTATATGCTTAATTTCTTTACTAGCTTTCTTACCATCAAGCTTAATCATTAAATAAAGTATTGCTGGTAAATCTAAGTATGATAAATTTTCAGTATTAGTAAATTCTTTATAAATATCTACTATGCTTTCATTATCTATCCACTTTGCTAAGTTTTCCTTTTGAATCATTAGTTCTCTAACAATTTCTCTAATCCTTATTTTTCTTTGGAATTCTATATTATTTTGTTCAATAACTAATTGTTCTTCTGTTAAAGAAGCTAATTTTCCCTTCACTTCAGCATTTAAATTTCTTACTAATTCATCTCTCTTATCTTTAAGCTTTTCAGTAATTATTCTCTTTATTTTTTTGCTTCTTCTAAATAAAGGCATATACTTATAGTAATTTTCAAACAAGTCATTAATTTCTTCTATTGAAACTACTTCTTCATCAAAGAATTTAGCTGCCTGAACATTAAAATAACTATTTTCTAAGTCCTCACATTTCTTATCTAATACAGATATAAATCCTTCTCCAGCCTTATATTTAATTTCATTTATAACTTCTTCATTGCCTTTTAAAACTTCTTCTAAATAAGCTGTAAAATCAATTACTGGTTCATTTAATCCAATTTCATTTATTACAAAATGAGAAAACGTTTGTTGATTAACATTACTTTCACCTAAAGTAGGAAGAACCTCCCCTATATAATCAATGAATATATCATTAGGTCCTAATATTAATACCTTATCGCCTAACTGCTCTCTGAAATTGTATAAAAGATAAGCAACTCTATGAAGTGCAATTGTAGTCTTACCAGAACCTGCAACACCGTTAACTACTACAACCTTTATTCTTTCTTCTCTTATGATTTCATCTTGCTCCTTTTGGATAGTCATAACTATATCCTTAAGCTTTTCTCCTGCATTTGATGATAAAATCATTTGAAGAATATCATCTTTAACATCAATATCTGAATCGAAGAACCCTTCTAATTTTCCTTTTTTAATCATTATTTGTCTTCTTGCTAATATATCTACTAGAACTTCTCCATCTGGTGACTTGTAACTAGTTTCACCTAATGTTCCCTTATAAAATAATGATGCAACTGGTGCTCTCCAATCTACTATGGCAGCATCAAAATTTCCTTCTGGAGTTAATCCATATCTACCAACATATATTTGTTCTGCATATCCATTATCCTCAAAATTAACTTTTCCAAAGTAAGGTGATTCCTTTAACTTTGTAAATTCAGCTAATTTTTTATCTATAGTTCTATACATTTCTTCTTTTACATATCTCTCATGATCGAAATATTCCATTACTTTATCTTCGTCATCTCTATACTCTTCAATAAACTTCTTTCTATATTCTAATATGTAATCTGAAACATCTTTTCTTTTTTGTATGTAATTTAATATTTCCTGACTTAATAAATTCAAAGTATATTCTAAATTTTGCTCTTCTTGTAAAAACTCAAAATTATTCAAAATAAACCCCTCCACAATTTTTTTAGTTGTAAGTTTCAAGTGACAAGTGAAAAGTGAAAAGCTTTGGTATAAATTCAGCCTTAGCTGAATTTTATAAAATAAATTTAAGAAATTCCCTAAGGAATTCCATCCACAACTTGCCACTTACCACTTGCCACTTACTAACAATGTTTAAGGAGTTAAGCTTGTTTTACTGCTTAACTCCTTATTATCATAATTAAATATTTTTATTATTTATCTTCCTTATCCATATCTAATAAAACTTCAGACTTTGATTCTTCTGCTTCTTTAATTATATTTTCTTCTTCTTGCTCAACAGCTTCTATAACCTCTTGAGCTACTTTCTTATCGTGCAGCTCTTCTGCTGTATCAGCACAAGCTTCTGTATATTTTTTATTTATTTCAAGTTCTCTACTTTTCTTTTCTTCTTCTCTTTTTTCCTTTAGTTCTGGATATTTTTCATATACAAACTTAAAGAATTCATCTCCAAAAATAGTTTCCTTTTCTAATAGGTATTCAGAAATTTTATCTAATAAATCTCTATTTTCTCTTAATATTTCTCTTGCCTTTTGATGACATTCCCTTATTATACTTAAAACCTCTTTATCTATTAAAGTTGATGTTTCCTCACTACAATTTCTAACAGCTCTTCCATCTAAATATCTATTTTGAACTGATTCTAATGCCATCATATCAAAATTATCAGTCATACCATAAATAGTTACCATATTTCTTGCTGTTTGAGTTGCTCTTTCAATATCATTAGAAGCACCTGTAGATACAAGATTAAATACTTCTTCTTCTGCAGCTCTACCACCTAACATAACCATTATTTGATTCATAAGTTCTTCTTTAGAAACAAGGTATTTTTCCTCTTCTGGAAGTTGCATAGTATATCCTAATGCTCCCATTGTTCTAGGAACTATTGTTATTTTATGAACTGGATCTGTCCCTTCTAAAAGCCCTGCAACCAATGCATGCCCAACCTCATGGAAAGCAACAACTTCTCTTTCTTTCTTAGAAAGTATTCTATCTTTCTTTTCTTTACCTGCAATTATAACTTCAACTGCTTCTTCTAAATCTTCTTGAATAACTTCTTCTCTTCCACTTCTAACTGCTCTTAATGCTGCTTCATTTACTATATTAGCAAGATCAGCTCCTACAGCTCCTGGGGTTCCTTTTGCAATTGATTCTAAGTTAACATTTGATGACATTTTAACATCCTTAGAATGAACATTTAATATTGCAATTCTTCCTTTTAAATCTGGTCTATCAACAATAACTCTTCTATCAAATCTACCTGGTCTTAAAAGTGCTTTATCTAGTATTTCAGGTCTATTTGTTGCACCTAAAATAACTATTCCCTTTGATGTATCAAACCCATCCATTTCAGTAAGTAATTGATTTAAAGTTTGCTCTCTTTCATCATTGCTTTGCATTTGACTATCTCTGCTCTTACCAATAGAGTCAATTTCATCTATAAATATTATACAAGGAGCCATTTTTTCAGCTTCTTTAAATAAATCTCTTACTTTAGCAGCTCCCATACCAACAAACATCTCAATGAAAGTTGAACCTGAAACTGAAAGGAATGGAACCTTTGCCTCACCAGCAACCGCCTTTGCTATAAGTGTTTTACCTGTTCCTGGAGGCCCTACTAAAAGTGCTCCCTTAGGTAATTTAGCACCTATTTCAGTATATCTCTTTGGATTATGAAGGAAATCTATTATTTCTGTTAATGATTCTTTAGCTTCATCTTGACCAGCTACATCTTCAAAGCTTACCTTAATATCTTTTTCTACATAAACTTTAGCATTACTTTTTCCTAAGCCACCCATTCCCATTGGGCCGCCACCCATCTTCTTAGACATTTTGTTAAATACAAATCTAACTATAAAGAACATTATAACTAATGGTAATACATTTATTATTATAAAATCCATAAACACTGATTGTTGTTTGGTTATTTCTGGATAATATTCTACATTATTATCTATTAATAACTTTATTAAATCAGGATTATCTGCATTTCCTGTATATAAAACTTTTCCTTTCATTTCACTTGAATCTTGTGGTGTGATTACAAGTGCTGTTCCATCTACTGTAACTTTCTTTACTTCCTTATTTTCAACCATTTTAACAAATTCATTATATGAAATTTCTTTAGTAGTTAACATTTCTTTTGCAGTTGAAAATGAATATAAGAATAAGAAAGCTACTACAACATATATTAACAAGAATTTGCCATTCTTTTTCTTGTCTCCATCTTTTCTATTATTTACATTATTATTCATATTTTTTTAATCTCCTACTAATCCTAAAATCTTTCTCAAAACTCTTATTTTATTTTTCCAAATTCACTCCAAGGATATACTTTTATTTGAGCCTTTCCTTTTATTTTACTACCATCAATATACGGATTTTCCCAATACCTTGAATCTAATGACCAGTATCTATTATCTCCTAAGAAAAAATACTTACCTTCAGGTACTTCGAATTCTCCACTATAATTATCTGCAGTTCCTATGTAATTTTCTTTTAGTGTTTCACCATTTACAGTTACAATCCCATCTTTGATAACTACCTTATCACCTGGTAATCCTATTAATCTTTTAATCATATCTTCATTTTTTTCATCTGAATGAAACACCACTATATCTCCACGCTTAAGTTTTTCTGGATTATGAATTCTTGTAACAAATAATCTATCACCAACATTTAATGTTGGAACCATAGATTCAGATGGAATTTTAACCTTAAAAATTAAAAACTTATTAATTAAAAATGCTAATACTAATGCTATTAATATTGGTACAACCCATTCAGTAAAGAAATTTGTTTTTTTTAATTCTATTCTCACTCTTCCCACATACCTTTCATTAAAATGCTTATTTCTTTTTTTCTCTTGTTAGTTGCTTCTATGTTTACTTTAGGTAAATTATTTTCATTTATAATTACTACATCACCTTCATTAGGTTTAATACAAAATGAATTTATATTTTTTGAAATTATATTATGATTCTCATCTTCTAAGATAACATAATCTTCTTCTATCCTATCAATTATAAATTTTTGTTCCTTCATATATACTATACTAACCCTCTTTTCCTTTATATATAATATAGATTATTAATTAAAATCTATATATGTTGGATAGTTATATTAAGTATACCATATTTATATAATAACTAATAGTATTACTCTTCATTATATACATTTATTATGTCAATTTTGTTACAACAAAAAATTTTATTAACGCTATATATATTTTAATTTATTATAATATTGTAATAAAAAAATAGCCATACCTAAATTTGATATAGCTACTTATATATAATCTTTATAAATTCTTAAAATTTTATTTTCATTATATACAAAGTTGAAAACTCTTTAAATTTCTAAAGCTAAAAGTTCTTCATAACTTTGTCTTTTAGATACAACTCTTACAATACCATCCTTAACAAATATTACAGGAGCTTTAGGATTCTTATTATAATTACTTGACATTGAAAATCCATATGCACCAGTTGAAAATACAGCAAGAATATCACCTATTTCAGGATTTTGAATACATATATCATCAATAAATACATCTCCTGATTCACAACATTTTCCTGCTATAGCTACTCTTGTATCTAATTTTTCATTCATCTTATTTGCAATTGCCATTTCATATTTTGCTCCATATAAAGCAGGTCTTATATTATCAGTCATCCCTCCATCTACAGAAACGTAAGTCCTTACACCTTGTATATTTTTAATTGCTCCAATTGTATAAAGTGTAATTCCAGCATTTCCAACTATTGATCTTCCTGGTTCTATCGTTAATATAGGTTTTTCTACATTTAAATTTGAACATACCTCATCAACTTTTTTCAATATTACTTTACAATACTCTTTTATTGATTTTGGATTATCCCCATCAGTATAATGTATACCAAATCCACCACCTAAATCTAATTCGTGTATAGTATATCCAGTCTGTTCTTTAATTTCTTTTATAAACTTCATCATAATTTCAACAGCATCTTCATAAGGTTCTGTTTCAAAAATTTGGGATCCTATATGACAGTGTAATCCCTTTAAATTTAAATTTTCACAGTCTAATGCATGTTTTACTGCCTCCATAATTGTTTCTCCAACTGGAGCAAATCCAAATTTAGAATCTATTTGTCCTGTCTTTATATACTCATGAGTATGAGCTTCTATTCCTGGTGTTAATCTTAAATAAATATCTTGTATCTTATTACATCTTTTTGATTCTTTATTTAACATTTTCATTTCACTTAAATTATCTACAACAAATCTTCCAACACCAAGTTTAACACCTAATTCAATTTCCCCTCTGCTTTTATTATTTCCATGGAAATATACTTTATTTAAAGGAAATCCAGCTTTATAAGCAGTAAATAACTCTCCCCCTGATACTACATCTAAATAAAGCCCCTGTTCTTCTACTAATTTACACATTGCTTTTGTCAAAAAAGCCTTTCCAGCATAAGCTACCTTATTATTTTCTTCCTTACATTTAAAATTATCATAGTAATCTTTACAAGTATTTATCAATAACTTCTCATCCATTACATATAATGGAGATCCAAATTCTCTAACTAAATGACTACAACTAACACCTCCTACTAATAATTCATTGTTTTTAACTTTCATTGCCCCAAATAATTTCATTATTATACCTCCAATAATCTATTTAATTAGAAGCCATTTATTATAAACCTCATTCATAAACTATTTAAAAATTATATTTAATCTACAAATTATTAACTTTTATTTAAAATAACGATAAAAAACTACCCATATAAAAACCTATAAGGGTAGTTTACTTATTAAAATGCAAGTTTTATTCACAAAATAAACTCAATTTTTTTGATTGAATAATTGCACCTTTTTAGCACTCCACTTTCGTGACAGTTATGCATATGTTATATACATACCCAGAAATACCCCTTTACATAAAATATTCCTTCGGCTACTATACCTTTCATAAATTATCATAGCCCGTCAGCTCCAATTTATTACTATTTATAAATAGCACCTCTAACATAGGTTTTTTATAAAATTTTATTTAAATAATTAAAATAACATATTTTCATCAATAATAAATCTATTATATATGATATGTACATTGTTATTAATATGATACCATATTATTTAAATTATTCAACCATATTTTATTTTTTATGATAATTTTTCTATAAACTTCTATATTTATCCATCAAACTACTCATAGTATCTCCATTTGTTGGTGGCGTATAAGTTATAGCATTTGCACCTGCCTCTATTGTTTTTCTTATCGTTTCTTCATTTGGTCCACCTGTAGCTATTACTGGGAAGTTTGGAAATTCTTCTTTTATTTTTCTAACTATATTGGGAGTATCTTTTCCACCTGAAACATTTAATATTGTTGCTCCAGATTCTATTCTTTTTCTTATGTCTTCATTAATAGATACTACTGTAACTATTAATGGTATATCTATAGTTTCCCTAATTCTTGAAACAACTTCATTTGAAGTAGGTGCATTTACAACTACTCCCATAGCCCCTTTAAATTCTGCATCTAATGCTAAATTAACTACCCTCTTTCCTTGAGTTATTCCTCCCCCAACTCCACAAAAGACTGGCACATCTGCTGCCATTACTAATGCTGATGTTATTAACGGCTGAGGAGTAAATGGATATACTGCAATTATTGCATCTGCATTTGTATTTCTAATTATTGCAACATCTGTTGTAAATAGTAAAGATTTTATTCTTTTACCAAAAATTTTTATCCCTGAACAATCCCTAATACATGAAGGAACTTCTACAACATGACTTCTTAAAAGTCCTTTTATTTCAGGCACATTTTTATGTCTCTTATTCTCCATCTAAACACTCCTAACACTAGTTTTATAGATATAATTATACTATTTAAATTTAATATTTAAAGAACTTTAAGTTAATATTATTTCTACTTCTTCATTTATTTCTATTCCATCTTCCGTTACTATACAATTATATGCAAAAATATCCACATCATTTTTTGCTGCAATTCTCAATGCTTCTCCAAATTCCTTATCTCTTTCATTATTTGGCGAAAACTTATTAACATCTTCTAATTGTATTAAAAACATTACACCAGCACCATATCCATTATTTTTAGCTTCAACTAGTTCTAATAGATGCTTTGCGCCCCTCTTTGTAGGTGCATCTGGAAATTTAGCATATCCATCACTTTCTAATGTAACTCCCTTTACTTCTAAATAGTATTCTTCTCCTAAATCGTTAGAAATCTTAAAATCAAATCTACTTTTTCCAAAGGTCTTCTCTCTTAAAATATTTGTATATTTAACAAGTTTCTTTATTTTTTTATTTTTTAAAGCTTCTTCTACAACTTTATTAGGTATTTGAGAATCCATACTTATTAATTTATTTCCCTTATAAACAGCAATTAAATCATATGGAGTTTTCCTAGTAGGATTATTTTCCTCTCTTAAAAATACAGTATACCCCTCTACAAGCAATTCTCCACACCTTCCAGTATTAGGTACATGTACTGTTATTTCTTCTTCTTCTAATTTAACTACTGCATTAAATCTATTGGGTCTATTTATAAACTCTGCTTTTTTTACATTTTTATTATATTTCATTTTATATAACTCACCCCTTTAAAATTTTTGTATATTACATTTTTCTATATCTTTTAATAAAAGTTATCCACAAACTTTAATTACATATTACCGTATTTTTATTTGAATATTTAACTTATTATCAAGTTATCCACAACTTTTATCCACAATTCTGTGGATATTGTTGATAACTTTATTTTTTAGAATGTAAGTTCGCATTATTTGTTCTACAAACTTTTCATATTTTTTACATTACCCACTATATAGTTGTTTATTTTTATAATAACCTAATATATTGTGTCAATACTATAAAAAAGTTTTCAACATTTTTTAGATTTTATCCACAATCTGTGGATAACTTTTGTGTGAACTACTCTCCACTTATAGAAGTGGGAGCTTCTTGGTGAATATACCTAACGGTACAAGTTTACCCAAGCTTACAAGGTAGTTCCTACCTCAAG
>ERZ773252.402-NODE-402-length-52332-cov-8.051055_pt1 | contig 52332 bp, 37 predicted proteins | sample MGYA00580517_ERZ773252 | MGnify/ENA primary metagenome ERZ773252 (study PRJEB29015, sample SAMEA2737766) | human gut metagenome | biome: human gut; feature: human-associated habitat; material: faeces | place: China | collected 2012 ...
ATTTATATTCTATCATAGAAGGATTCTTTTTTACAGACTTTTTCTCACACTCTCGTTTTTATAGCGAACCCTGCTCTGTGAGGAGACCGATTATTCTTTTTTTATTGTATATTTATCTATATATGATATTTTTAGGAATTTCTTTATTCAAATTATACTCTTCCGTAATCAATACTCTTGATAGATGATATGCTGACTTACAATCATTACACCATATTTCACCATATCCGACTCCTCCGACATTTCCTACAAAAGTATAATCTGTATTATCACTCCCGCAATACGGGCATTTTCCGCTTGTTTTTGTTATTGCTATACTTTCTAAGTTTTTAATCCATTTCATGTCACAACACCTACATAATATATAATACCATAATTTTATTGTATCACATTTTTATTTTTTTCAACTTTAAATTCACTTTACAAATATAATCATATTGTTTATAATAGTATTATAAACAATACACAAAACACAGGAGCATATAATGAACAAAATTGAATTTACGCAATTCTTACAAAATACAAAAGACAATATACAAGAAAAACTCAATCCGAAAAAAATCGGTACAAAAATATCAGTGAGTTTAAAAAGTAAAAAAACACGCAAAAATCTAATAATCTATGCATTTTTAACATTATTCTGCATAGCATTTCTGTTACTTCTGTCTGCGTCCACAAGTCCGCTATACAAGGACTTATGCGATGGTGATTCAAGCATTTTCATATTCTTCGGAAAAGCGATAACGCTCGGCAAGGACGCATACAGAGATTATTTTGACCACAAAGGTCCGATTTTGTTTTACATAAATGCATTGGGATATTTCCTGACAAAATCAAAAGTAGGCGTATTCATACTACAATGTATATCCCTTTCAATATCTTCGATATTTATGTACAAAACGGCACGTTTTTTCACAAAGCCAATACGCTCGGTAATTTGCGTTATAATCACCATTCTTACATTCGGTGCGACAATCAGTGACGGTAACTTAACGGAAGAATATTGTATTCTCTACTGTATGATACCGATTTACACCGTATTAAAATTCATCACAAAGCACCCAAAAGCACCTCACCCTCACAAAAATATGGTTATTTACGGAATATGTTTTGGAATTTGTGCATTTATCCGCGTAAACAACGGACTGATTATCTGCGGTATTGTATTCGTTACGATTATGACCGACTTTATAAACGAGCATATCAAAGAAATATTTAAAAATATACTGTATTTTATAGTCGGTGTACTGATAGTGGCAGTGCCTGTATGCCTTTTCTTTCTTATTAAAGGGACGTTGTCGGATATGTTGTTTTCTACTTTCGTATTCAACTTTTTATACGCGTCGGAAGGCTCATCAGAAAAGACATCATCAGCCATATTGCTGCTTCTGCAATGGGTTGCACCTGTTTTGATGATGATATTCATATCATCATTTTTCGCAAAACGACTTGGTCCAAAGGTTGCGTCATTTATCACAACAATATCCATATTCGCACTGATACCTATATTACTCGGTTTCAGTTACACGCATTATTACACAACGCTTATACCTTTAATACCGATTTATTGCGCTGTATTCTTCTATATTGCATCAAATAAAATAAACATTCTTGCAGTAATACTTTGCGTAATAATGGCATTTCCGTTGGCAAATTACTTTGTCCAATCAGAGTCAAATATAGTGCATTACTCAAAGAAGTTGTATTCACAAAATCACCCTGCCAAAACAAGCGACATATATTCGGATATTTATTACAGTGCAAAACAGCTTAGTTCGCGAATTCCCGATGAAGACAAAGACAGCGTATACTGCTACGACATTTCAGCAACTTGGCTTTTACAAGCCGACATTATGCCTTGCTTTAAGATATTTATTCTTCAGGAATGGTGGTCGGAAATGTATCCCGAATTCGGTCGTCAAATTAATCAAATGATGCTTGAAAAACAACCTAAGTGGGTCGTTATACACAATATCGACATTGTAAACAGTAAGCAGTTTATGAATATAATCAACAATAATTACGAACTTATCGATGAATACAGTTATGACCAATTATACAAATTGAAAACTCAATAAAAAATAGCTGTTGCAATTAGCAACAGCTATTTTCATGTTTATCTTTGTCATAGACAATGCAAAATGATTCTGTAGGATTTTTCACCGTCTTTTTAGCTTTCAAAGCCTTATCCAACCCCACTCCCACAACTTCATTTGTTTTAAGCACATAAATTCCTGTTTTAACAATAATATGCGCACCGGGATATTTTTCATTAATCATTTTACTAAATTGTTTATTTACCGTTTTTATCTTATCAAAGCTTTCTAAATTTTTAAATCTGAACGCACTGTAAAAAATATCTGCACCGTCAATGTGAGTTACAATATTATAATCATTATCACTTGACAAAATACAGTTTGCAAACTCTGTAAAGACCTTATCTCCCTCAATCTGACCAAACCGTTCGTTGAAATCAAGCATTCCCGAAAAATCGGTATGCAACAGAGCAACCTGCTCGTCTTTTTCCTCGGCAACTTTTCTCAGTCTGCCTATCTGTTCATAAAACTTTGCAATAGCATAACAACCTGTTTTGCGGTCATAATCAATTATTTTTCTAAGCTTTTTTTCATTCTCCGTTTCCTTATCGCTTTGAGAAATGTACATCGTCATAAGCTTCGTCGCCATATTCAATTCAACGCATTCTTCTATCTGCCAAGGATTTTCATATCCGAATCTCGTACAAACAAACATAAAGAACGAATCTCCTGTTGTAATATTTGCATTATAGACCACTTCACCATTCTTTTTATTCTTTTCAAATTCACGTTTAAACTTTAACGAAAATCCATTTATTTTTTCATTTGAAAGAATAAATACAGGATATTTTTCAAAGAATTCTTTGAAATGCTTAATGTCAGAATGAGCATAATATCCTCTTTTTCCCGCATTATTCTGAAATTTCGGATCACTGCACCATTCATAGCTTATTGTGATTAAATCTTCCTTGGTATTGACCTTCATTATCTGAAACCAGTCAATACCGAACTTTTCAGCCACATACCGAATAATCTTATACATTGCGTCATCGCTGTTTTTCGCACTTGAAGAAAGTTCAAGGAACACTTTCATCATATCGCGTGTCTTAAATAATTCCGTACTGTTTTCGGCGTCCTCAACTTCATAATCAATCGCATGGCTTGAATTGTCGTACACAATATTTTCATTGTATATCTCCCAGTGAGCCTTGCCATTCTTTTTTGTACTGTACAGTGCCTTATCTGCTTTTGAGAACAACGCTTTATAATTAGGCACTTCTTCAAATATTCTGCCGTCCGCCACTCCGACACTGCACGTTATTCTCTTATCGTCTGAAATATTAATCTTACATACATTGTCAACAACTCTGTCGGCATTCTCTGCTATTCTGCTACTTTTCAAAAACACGAAAAATTCATCACCGCCGTATCTTCCGACAATAGCGTCATCATCGGTTGCCTTGTTCAGCATTTCCGCAACCATGGCAATAACGGTATCACCGTATAAATGTCCGTATGTGTCATTTATATTTTTAAAATCATCAATATCAATAACAAACAGTGCGTAATCTCTGCTTTCGGGATTGGATTTTATATACTCATTAATCCTCTCGACGCCTGCATTTCTGTTATAGACATGAAGTACCGGGTCAATCTCGATTTTTTCTTTTAATTCTTTTTCATGATGTTTTTCGTCCTCGATATTCGTTATTGTTCCGAAAATTCTTTTAAGATTACCCTTTTCATCATGTTCAAAATTTCTGAAAATGCGGTGCCATTCATAATTCTTATTACCCGGCAACTTCATTCTGACACTTATATTTTCTACTTTTTCATTGTATATGTTTTCTTTAAGATAACCGTAATCTCTTTTATCCGCAAGCTCATAAACAGCATCTTCCGTATTATTGGGGATAGACAGTTTTTTCAGTTCGGTTTGACCTTTCACCGGAATATATAAAGTCATATTATCGTCCGCTACGTTATGTTCAAAAACAATGTTTTTTGAACTTTTAAGAGCAAATGTAAAACATCTTCTCTCATCTTTCATCCTGACAAGATTCGTATGCTGTTCCGTAACGTCAATAAGAATACCGAGAATATCATTTTCATTATATTTAGTCAAATGCATACAAATATAACGTATCGTCCCGTCCGAAACAATACATTTGTATACCACTTCATTTTTATCTTTCAAATCAGCTATAATATTTTTGTCTTCTTCGCAAATATTAAGACTTTCAAAATTTCCGTTCGCATAAGTCGAATAATAGTAATCATTCGCCGAAATAATTTTAAGCGTACTGTCATTTTGAAACGCAACAACACCACACGGCATTATATTATAGCTATCGTCCTCAAAATATTTTTTCAACATTACAACTGCCTCAACCTTTTTATAAATTATCGGTATAAATATTCTATCACAAAAAATGTATCAAGTAAATATTTTTCGACATATTTTATTATAAAAAAAACAACCGTATCCATATAAGAATACGATTGTATGAGAGAGATTTATTTTACGGTCATATAATAACACAATAATTAAATTTATTCCATTGCATTTGTTGTCCAAAATATTGCAAATATTGTCCTTTTATGCTATAATAATTGTGTAGGAGGTGTATTTTATGGATGCAATTTCATATAAACAGAAAGAATATCTTTACAGTTATTTCCGTTCAAAGCCTCCGGAGCTTAACTTGCACCTTCATAAATATTATGAATTTCTGTATTTTATATCGGGTGATGCAACGTACATAGTCGAGGATAATCTATATAAAATTCACCCCGGCGATATTTTGCTTACAAGACCAGGAGAACTTCATACGATTTTCTTTCAGTCAGAAAAGCCGTATGAGCGTATTTTTATGCAGATACATCCCGACTTTATCCCCGAATTTGATTTGTTTGATAAAATAAATTCTTCACCTATGGGCGAAGATAACAGAATACCGTCAGACATTGTTCAGTCTTTCGAACTTTACGATTATTTTAAAAATGTTGAACATTACATTTTAAACAGAGTACCCGAAAGTGACGCTATGATAAAATCGTATTTTTTACAGTTCCTTGTCGCGGTAAATCATGCTCTTGACAACACCGTTTTGCCGATAAAACCGACAAACAATAACCGTATTGACGATATAATAGATTACCTTACCGATAATATTTCCGCAGATATAACACTGGATTTTTTAGCAGAGAAATTTTTTATTAATAAATATTATATGTGCCATACATTTAAAAAACAGACCGGTATTACAATAAAAGAATTTATGAATACAAGAAAAATCACTAAGGCGAAACAAATGCTTTCCGAAGGTGCGGATATTATGGGGCTTTGCTATGAATGTGGGTTTAATGATTATTCCACGTTTTATAAAGCGTTTAAAAAACTTACCGGTAAATCACCGAAAGATTTTTTGACAGGTGATTGATTTTTGTCGCCACTCCGTCACTTCGTGACGCCTCTCCTCAGGGAGAGGCTTTTTGGCTCCCCTTGTGGGGAGCTGTCGGCAACGCCGACTGTGGGGTGGCTTCTCGGAACGTCGTAGTGCCGTCCCCTACTGCCTTAATATCTAAAAAAGGGCGACCAATGGTCGCCCCTACATACAATATTGTTTAACATAAGCGATTGTTTAACATAAGCGGTCAAAGACCGCCGTTTTTACATCAATGACTCTACATATATTTGAAGTATTTCATCTCTTGACGGAACGAACATACTGTTTAGTGTACCGCCTGCATTTTGAGCAATTTCTGCATACAATTCAAGTTCTTCTATTTCAAACTTTTCTTTATCACCCAAAATTTTCGCAAGAATATTTTTAAATTCTTCTGCACTGTCTAAATTCATACAAGACAATATTTCCTTAACTCTGTCCTTATCATTTCTTTCAATATACTTTGTAAACTCACCGAGCAACAATCCGTTTGTTCTGCCGTGGTCGATATTTTTGAAATATGTAAGCGAATATCCCATTGCGTGTACCGCCGTTGTTTTTGTTTGCGATATAACAACACCTCCAAGCATTGACGCATAAAGCAGTTTTTCTCTGTCGTCTTCCGTAAGTTCACCACTAATCAAATCGTCAAATGTTGACGCAATAATTTTAACAGCCTCTTTAGCGATTACATCAGCCATTACATTCGCCCTCTTTGACATCATTCCTTCAACCGAATGTGAAAGTGAATCTATTGCAGTATTGACCGTAGTGGCAAGTCCGAGATTTTTTGTGTATTTTGCGTCAAGCACTGCGTATGTTGGGAAAAGGCATGGTGACGCAATACTCTTTTTTGTCTGTTTTTCGTGGTTTGTCAAAATTGCATACGGTGTAACCTCCGAACCGGTTCCGGCAGTTGTCGGAATATGTATCATAGGAAGTGCCTTATTGCCTATGTTGCCGTCAAACAAATTCTTTCTTTCAATGTCCGATACTGCCAGCAACGCAATGGCCTTTGCCGAGTCCATCGGCGAGCCGCCGCCTATGGCAATGACAAAATCAACTTCTTCCTCCATTGCTGTTTCTGCACCGTCATACACACACTCAACTGTCGGATTACTCATAACCTTATCGAATATTACATATTCAATATTATTCTTTTCAAGTGCATATTTGACATCGTCAAGTGCGCCGCTTAATTTTGCGGAATTTTTGCCTGTTACGATAAGTGCTTTCTTTCCTATTTTGAAAACGTCACTGTTTTCTCTGACACAATCCTTTCCCGCAATAACCTTTGTAGGCATATAAAATCCCAAATTCATATTTTCACAACCTCACATTCTCAAGCAACAAAAGCAAGCTATTTGGTTGTATAGCTTGCTTTGATTCTTATTTCTTCAATTCTCTTATTTCTTCTCCAAAGAAGCAGAAACCAAAGTAACCCTTTGCCTGAATTTTATCAAGGAATTTAGACAATTTCTTTGGCTTTTCATAGATTACAACATCATAATCCTTACGCAGTTTTTCTGCCTCTTCTATTGCATTTACAACGTCTGCTTTATCGTGAAGCAAAGCAATTCTCTTTTTAGTATCGGGAATTGTATATCCAGCCTCTGTAAGAAGTGAGAAAATTCTTTCAAAACCTATTGAAAAACCTACCGCAGGAATATTTTCACCCGTAAATTTACCGATTAAGTTATCGTAACGACCACCGCCGGCAATAGAGCCTTTAAACTTATCGCTTACGATTTCAAAAACAGTACCTGTATAATATCCCTGACCTCTTACAAGCGAAATATCGAACTTAATCTTATACGCACCACCCGAAAGTTTTTCAACGGCATTAATTATTGTTTCAATACTTTCTGCTGATTCTTCACCGCAAACATCTTTTACGCTTTCAACAGTAAGTGCTTTTGCGATGACTTCACCGAATTTTGCGATAGCACCGCCGTCAAAACCTTTATCGGTAAGCTCACCGATAACACCCTCAGTACCGATTTTATCCATTTTATCAAATGTAATACACACGCTGTCAAGCTGACTTTCTTCAAAGCCTACACCTTTAAGCAATGCTCTTAAAATTCTTCTGTCATTAATTTTTACGGTAAAGTCCTTTATATCAAGCGACAAAAGTGCTTTTGCTGTTGTATGAATAAGCTCGATTTCAGAGCTTATAGAAGATGAGCCGATTATATCAATATCGCACTGCACAAACTCACGAAGTCTGCCCTTTTGCGGTCTTTCCGCTCTGTACACCTTATCAATCTGTATACACTTTGCAGGAAGAACAAGTTGTTCACGATTATTTGCATAATATCTTGAAAGCGGAAGTGTAAGGTCATATCTAAGTCCCATATCACAAAGCTTATTTGTATCACCGCTGTCCATTGCTTTCTTTAGCTTATCTCCACGCTTTAAAATTTTAAATATCAAATTAAGATTATCACCGCCGTCACTCTTATCAAGATTTTCAATATCTTCAACTGCAGGCGTCATAATACGTTCAAAGCCGGCATCCTGATATGTATTTAAAATTTGATTTTGAAGATAATCTCTAAGTCTGACTTCTTCAGGAAGATAATCATTTGTACCTTTTACTGTCGTGATTTTCATTTTCTATCTCCTTTTGCCATTTTTATCATAAGCTCATATATTTTTTCAAGTGCGTCTACTTTGGCAAGCGGTTTCAAATTTTCCGACATCTCTTTCAATCTGTCCTTATCGCTTACCATAGACATTATTTTATCGTATAATGCGTCAGACGTCAAATCTTTTTCTAAAATTAATTCTGCCGCATTCTTATTTTCAAATTCTCTTGCATTCTGCTCTTGGTGATTACGCACAACATTCGGTGACGGAATAAGTATTGACGGTTTACCGAGTGCAGCAATTTCGCTTACGGTTATCGCACCTGCTCTTGATACAACAACGTCTGCCGCCGCCATACACTCCGCCATATTGTCAATATATGACACAATCTTTATGTTATCCGAAAGAGTTATTCCGCTCTCCTTAATTTTATTCATTATTTTATCGTAATTTCTGTCACCGGTTCCGAACAGCAATTCGATTTTATTGTCCTTTGATATTCTGTCAAGCATACCGATTACCGTATCATTAATTCTGTCCGCACCCAAACTGCCGCCGAAAATAAGCACAAACGGCTTTTTTATACCGAGCTTTTCTCTTGACTTTTTATAATCGGAATGAAGTATTTCACTTCTGATCGGATTACCTGTTACAACACATTTTTCCTTATGCTGCATATGATTAATTGTTTCTTCAAAGCTGAGTGCAAGATATGTAACATAATTTGCACTGCCTTTTACCGTCATACCCGGATACACATTTTGCTCATGTATAAGCGACGGCACTTTCATTTTCTTTGATGCCATAGCAACAGGGCCGCTTACATATCCGCCCGTACAAACGATACAATCGGGTTTAAATTCCTTTATAATCTTATTGCACTTTCTTCTTGCGGAAATAAGTTTTTTTACCGTTTCAAAATTTCTGAAAATATGCTTTCTGTCAAAACCTTGTATTTCGATATATTCAATATCATATCCTGCTTTCGGTACAAGTTTTGTTTCAAGTCCCGATTTTGTACCGACAAACAAAGCCTTAAAATCCTTATCCTGTTTAGCTGCATAATCGGCGATTGAAATAGCCGGATTAATATGTCCGCCTGTTCCTCCGCCCGCAAATAATACTCTCATAAATCTTCCTCCACATTAATCTTTTACGGAATGTCTTGATATATTAAGCAATACTCCCATTTCACATAAAAGCGTTATTATCGCCGTACCGCCGTAACTGAAAAACGGCAATGCCACACCTGTATTCGGTACGCTCGATGTTGCAACGGCGATATTAAGTATCGTCTGAATAGCAAGCTGAGCCGCAATACCCACCGCAACAAGTGAGCCGTATGTATCGGGTGCATTCATAGCAATTCTTATTGCTCTTATAATAAGCGCCGCAAAAAGCAAAATTACAACAGCCGCACCGATAAGACCAAGTTCCTCACAAACAATCGCGAATATAAAGTCATTATACGGTTCAGGTAAATACGAATATTTCTGTACACTCTGTCCCAAGCCAAGTCCGAAAATACCGCCCGAGCCAATCGCATAAAGACCTTGCACAACCTGATAACTTTCGTCACGAATATCCGCAAACGGATTCATAAAACTTGTTACTCGCGCCCATCTTACACCACTGAGTGCTCGGACGCCGATTAAGCCGATTGGCAAAAGAATAAGTGCTCCGATAAGTACGGGTTTAATCGGTGTACCGCCTGCAATCATAACGCTTACACCGATACCGGCAATAACTATCGCACCGCTAAGGTGTGTTTCCATAAGCATCAGTCCGACAACTATAAGCATAACTCCTATATACGGCAAATTACCCTTAAGATGTTTCAAATTATATTTTCCCGAATCGACAAGTCGTGCAAAATACATCGCTATAACGGGTTTCATAAATTCCGACGGTTGAAGCTGAAGAAACGGAGTATTAAGCCATCTTCTCGAACCGTTCAATTTTACACCCAAACCCGGTATAAGAACGCAGACCAAAAGTATTGTACATACAATCATAAACTTCGGAACGGTATTTTTATATTTGTTGTAATCAATCCTTGAAATAACCCACATTCCGATAAGTCCCAATATTGCACAAAGGAATTGTTTGTTAAAAAAGTAGTACGAATTGTTATGTAAAGTATTTCCGGCAGGTGCAGACGCCGATAGCAGCATTACCAACCCGAATGAAAGCAACAATATTACTATAAACAAAAATGTATAGTCTATCTCTCCCATTCGTGCAAGCTTAACCGGTTTTCCTATTTTAGCACGAGTTGTTCGTCTATTCTGTTTTATAGCTCTTTTAGGATATGCAGTCCCTGCCATATCTAAATCTCCTTCCGATTAATTCGTCTTAAATTGCAAAATATGCAACGGCACAAGTAATTACCGTTACCAATGTAAATACCGCAACGATTTTCTTTTCTTTCCAACCGCACATTTCAAAATGGTGGTGAATAGGGCTCATCTTGAATATTCTTCTTCCCTCACCGTATTTCTTCTTTGTATATTTGAAATATGCAGTCTGCATAATTACAGAAAGTGTTTCCATAAAGTATACAAAACCTATTAATATAAGATGTATAGGCATTTTAAGGTCAATCGCCATAAGTGCAACCGACGCACCCAAGAAAAGTGAGCCTGTATCACCCATAAACACCTTTGCAGGATATTTATTATACCACAAAAATCCTATCAAACCGCCAATTAATGCCGCTGAAAATACAGTCACGCCATACTCTTTAAATACGATATATGACACAAGCATAAAGAATATTCCAACTATTGTCGTTATACTTGCTGCCAAACCGTCAAGTCCGTCTGTAAGATTTACAGCATTTACAACACCTACGACAACGAACATTACGAACGGTATGTAAAGCCATATCGGCATTGTCCATTCAATGCTTGTAAACGGTATTTTAATCGCCGTATCAAGCTCGCCTATGAAGTAAAGCACTGCAATATAAATTGCCGCAAGCACAACCTGCATTATGAATTTCTGCGGTGCGGTAAGTCCGAGATTACGTTTTTTTACTACTTTAATGTAATCGTCCACAAAACCGATAACACCGAAACCGAGTGATATTACAAACAATACAATACATCTTGCGTATGTCGTGTTAAAATTACCGTTCATTGCAAAAATGACTGTTGTTACAAGTATCGCAATCGCCATTGCAACTATGAACATAATACCGCCCATTGTCGGTGTACCCGATTTTTTCTGGTGCCACTTCGGACCTTCTTCTCTTATTTCCTGACCGAATTTAAGTTTTCTGAGCCATGGAATAAACACAGGTCCGAACACAAGCGTTACAACAAGTGCAACGACAAGTGTAAGCAATGATGACATTAACATTTCTTTTATCAATTCCATTTTTTAATCCTTTTCCTCTCGTTATTTATTTTTAATTGTGTTATATACTTCTTCAAAGTGCATTCCTCTTGACGCCTTTATAAGCACCGCGTCACCGCTCTTGATTTCAGCTTTGACATAGTTGCACACTTCAAGAGTTTTATCAAATGACACTATATTTTCTACACCGTTATCCTTTGCACCTTGTGCAAGATATTTCATATTTTCACCGGCTGTTATAAGCAAGTCCACTCCGCTCTCCTTGACAACCTTACCGAGATCGTAATGTGCGTCTTTTGCAAAATCGCCCATTTCAAGCACGTCGCCCAAAATTGCGACTTTTCTGTTTTTATCTGTATCCGCAAGTACTCCGAGTGCCGCTTTAATTGAATCCGGTGACGCATTATAACAGTCATTGATTATCGTAATACCGTTATATTCTTCAACAGCCAATCTCATTTTTGTAAGTTCAAAACTGCGTATTCCCTCTGCAATCTTATCCATAGGCACATCAAATTCACGTCCTACGCATATTGCCGCAAGTGCATTGTACACATTATGTTTACCCGGAACATTTACTTCAATAGGATATTCGCCGCCGTCAACAACTGCGGTGAATTTAATTCCGTTAAGTCCGTTATTTTCAATATCCTTTGCGTAAACATCATTTTCAGGATTTGTTATACCGTAATATACTACCTTGTATTCACCCATACCCTTTGTTTTTGAAAGGTAATCATCATCGCCGTTTACTATAAGTGTATTATCCTTTGTAAACAGCTTTGTCATTTCCATTTTCGCCTTGAAAATGCCTTCGCGTGAGCCGAGATTTTCAATATGCGACTGACCGATGTTTGTTATAACCGCAACATCAGGTCTGCCTATATCAGCAAGATGTTCGATTTCACCGAAATGGTTCATTCCCATTTCAAGAACAGCCGCCTCATGTTCTTTTTCAAGTCCGAAAATCGTAATAGGCAAACCTATTTCATTATTGAAGTTGCCCATTGTCTTAAGTGTATTATACTTCTGTGAAAGGACTGATGCAAGCATATCTTTAGTAGTAGTTTTTCCCACACTGCCCGTAACGGAAACAGTCGGAACATTATACTTTTGCTTGTAATACTTTGCAATGTCGCCGAATGCTTTTAATGTATCTTCAACCTTTACGATTGTCTTATCTACTAAAAGCTCGGTATCTCTCTGTGTCAAAACAGCCGAAGCACCAAGGTCGAAAGCCGCCTTTATAAATTCGTGACCGTCAAACTTTTCACCGACAAGCGGCACAAAAAGCACACCTGCCGTAACCTTTCTCGAATCACTGATTACATCGTTAAAAGTTTGGTGTATGTCACCGCTTAAAAGTGTTCCCCCAGTTGCTTTTAATACATCTTCAATCGTCATTGCCTGCATAATAAATTAAATCCTTTCTCTCTTTTTGTCCTATGCTCAAAAATAAGGGCGGTAGTTTTTCAGCCGCCCTTTTCAATTATTTATTAAGGTGTTTATATACAACAACACGTTCGTCAAAGTCGTGTTTCTCTTTACCAATTATCTGATATGTTTCCTGTCCCTTACCCGCAAGAATGATTACATCATCTTTCTTTGCGTGGTCAAGAGCATATGCGATAGCCTCTCGTCTGTCGACTATTACTTTATATTTTCCGTCTGTGCGTTTCATTCCGACTTCTATCTGTTCTATAATAGAAACAGGGTCTTCCGTACGCGGATTGTCTGACGTTATAATACTGTAATCCGAAAGTTTTCCGGCGATTTCACCCATAATCGGTCGCTTCGTATTATCTCTGTCACCGCCGCAGCCGAACAATGTTATAACCTCACCCTTTGCAAAATCTTTAACGGTTTTAATTATATTTTCAAGACCGTCCGGTGTATGTGCATAGTCGATTATAACCGTATAATCGGTATTTGTAGGAACAACCTCAACACGTCCGACAACTCCTGTTGCATTTTCAAGACCTTTGATAATGGTATCCATATCAATACCCATCTGCAATGCCGCACCCATGGCGCATATTGCATTATACACGCTGAACTTGCCCGGAATTACTATATGAACACGATATGTCTTACCGTCATATTCAACATCAAAATCAGCACCCGATGAGGAAATTTCAATATTTTTTGCTTTAAGGTCGCAACCGTCCGAAAGACCGACTTTTAATATATCGCAGTCATTGTTTGCAACAATCTTCTTACCGCCGTCGTCGTCAAAATTAACAACACCCTTATCGCTGATTTTAAACAGCTTAGCCTTTGCGTTCAAGTAATTTTCCATAGTCTTATGGAAATCAAGATGGTCACGTGTAAGATTTGTGAACACACCCACGTCAAAGTGACAACCGTGTACTCTTTCAAGTTCAAGTGCGTGACTTGAAACTTCCATTACAACACATTCCGCATCACTGTCAACCATTTCCGCAAATAGCTGTTGAAGTTCAAGTGCGTTTGGTGTTGTAGGTGTTGTACTTTGCGTAACAAGCACCTTGTCGCCGATAATATTTTGATTTGTACCGATAACACCGATTCTCATACCGGCTGTTTCGATTATACTCTTTATTAAATATGTTATTGTAGTCTTACCGTTTGTGCCTGTGATACCGATAAGTTTGAATTTGCTTGACGGATTGCCATAATACTTACAAGCCATTTCCGCAATTTCAACTCTCGAATTTTCAACATACCAAACAGGTACATCTACATCTATTTTATCTTCGGCAACGATTAGTGACGCACCGTTTTTAACTGCCATTTCTGCATATTTATGTCCGTCTGTTTCAAAGCCTTTGATACATACAAAAATGTTTCCCGGAAGTACGTTTCTTGAATCGTACGCTATTCCGGTTATATCTATATCTTCATGCTCATCAAGCCATTTACTGCCTAATAATTCACTTGCTAACATTTGATATTTCCCCCTGTCCTATTAGTCTGAAGTTACTTGGCGGAATTCCACGCCTATTACTGTCGCAGGTGTAACCTCCTCGCCTGCCGCTATGCTCTGATTTACCGCATACGCACTCGACACTTCACTGTGTCCCGCACCGACAATCTCAAAGTTCAGTCCGCTCATTTCAAGAGTATATTTCGCATTATCCACGGACATTCCTTTAAGATTAGGTACTGTTACCGTATGTGTTTTGTCAATTTCTTCTGTATATAATATTACCGTTGAATCTTCGTTAAGCATTGTACCCGGTTTCGGAAGCTGGTCAACTACCGTATCACCGTCACCTCTCACTTGAACATTCAACTTTTTGTCAACAATGGCTTTCTTCGCCTCTGTCAAATCCATTGTTCTAACGTCAGGTATTTCCTGCTTAACGTCAGGTTCTTCATTTTCTGTGTACTGCTTTTCAACACCGAGATAGTTTAGTACATCTTCAATAACTTCACCTGCCAAAGGTGCGGCTATTGTACCGCCGTACTTGTTATCAACCTGCGGTTCGTCAAGCATTATAAGACACACTATTTCCGGATCGTTTGCAGGAGCAAAACCGATAAATGACGCAATACGTTTTTCTTCGTCACGGTTACCTTTTTCCGAAGTACCTGTTTTACCTCCGATACGGCAGCCTTTTACATACGCATTTTTACCTGTTGATGTCGGCAACGATACAACCGATTCAAGAATTTCTCTCATTTGCTGAGATGTTTCTTCCGAAATAACTCGGCTTATAACCTCCGGCTCATACGTTTTCAAAATTCCGTTTGAGTTTCTGATTTCCTTTACAATCTGCGGTTTCATTCTTTCACCGCCGTTGATAACCGCCGAAACGGCTGTTACAAGCTGTATCGGTGTTATTTGGAAACCTTGACCGAATGAACTTGTCGCAATATCGACTTCACTCATTTTATTATGGTAATAAATACTTGACGCCTCACCGACAAGTTCGACGTTTGTCTTTTCGGTAAGACCGAATGCAGTGAAATATTCCATAAATTTCTCATATCCAAGTCTTTCGCCCAATTCCATAAATACAGGGTTACAAGAGTTTCTTACGCCCTCTACAAATGTTTGAGCGCCGTGACCGCTCTTGTTTGCACAACCAATTTTTCTGTCGGCAACAATCTTAAATCCCGGGCAATAGAATGTTGAATTAAGGTCTACAACGTGTTCTTCCAAAGCCGCCGCCGCAGTAATAATCTTAAATGTCGAGCCCGGTTCATATGTATCCGAAATAACCTTGTTTCTCCACATTTTATTTCTTATTTTCGCAATGGCCTCGTCACTTAAATTATTCGGATCTTCTGTCGGTTTCGGTGTTGCATTGGGATCGTCACTTGTGTCATCTGATGTATCATATCCCAAATCTATCGCATATTTTTCAAACTGGTCAATATCATACGGATTATTTACGTCAAAATCAGGCTTAGTTGCCATTGCAAGTATTTCGCCCGTTTTCGGGTTCATAATAATACCTGCCGCACCCTCTTTAAGCTTGTTTTCCGTAACCGCCTCTTCAAGGTGCTTTTCAAGGAAATGCTGGATTGTTTCATCAATCGTAAGTACAACGTCATCACCGTTTTGAGAACTGTTCAAATACTCATTTTGTTGGTCTTTAAGTGTTGTACCCTTTGCCGACTGATTAGTTTCTATACTTCCGTTACGCCCCATAAGCTCATCGTCGAAAGTAAGTTCAATTCCCTGCAAACCGTTATTGTCATATCCCGTAAATCCCAAAATATGCGGTGCAACGTTGAACGGATAATATCTCTTTGAATCATTTTCAAAATATACCCCTTTAAATGCTTTTGCAATCGTTGCGTCAACATCTGAATCTCTTAATTTCTTTACCGCCTCGGTCTGTTCGTTCGTAAGACGTTTTTTTATAACTTGGTATCTTGAATTTTTTGTTATAATCTTAAGGATTTCGTTTTGATCCATATTCAAAACAGGAGCCAATCTTGCGGCGATTACTTCACTGTCACCGTCCGCCTCAATATCCTTAGGATTGCAAATAAGTGTGTTTACCGTTGCACTTTCCGCAAGCACCTTACCGTTACGGTCGTAAATATCTCCTCTTGAGGCTGTAACAATACTGCTGCCCTGCTGTTGTACCTTTGCCTTGCTCGAAAGCTCGTCACCTCTGATTATCTGCCAATATGCCACTCGCAAAACAAGCAGCGCAAGCAGTACAGCAACGATACACACCATAAATATCGTTTTCTTTTTAATTTCATTTAATGATGGTTTCATTAATTTATCAATTCCTTTTAATACTTTAATAAATGTACATTTTTCATAATTTTATAATTATAGAAGTCCATTTTTATTTTATGCTGAAAAATTGTACAATATTACCACCAATCTTTTTCAATACAGACACAATACCGTGTCCAAAACCCTCTACTTCACCGGCAGTTTTCTCTGTCATATCATCTTGCTTTACGTTTACATATATTGTCTGATACTTTTCAGGTCTTTGCATACCCAATCTTGTTGTTGCCTCTTTTTCAATTTCTGTAAGGTCAACACTCTGTTCAAGATCAAAAACCATCTGACTTGTTGCTGATTCAAGCGTTGTAAGCTGACTTTTAAGTGACGCAACCTGCTGGTTCATTTCATTCACAGCAACGAATTTTGAAATCATAAATCCTGCTGATACAGCCAAAAGCACTGTCACGCATATTCCACGAAAAATTGTTCTCTTATACTGCATTTGTTCATGATTCCTCTTGTTACTGACTGTTCTGGTATTAACTGTTTTCTCTTTTCTCTTTTGTGGTTTTCTCTTTTTTATCGGTTCATCATACTGTTCCGGCAATTTATATGCCAAATTTCCGTATTCCACAATAATTCTCTCCCTTAATTATCCTTTAGCCTATCCTATAATTTTTCGGCAATTCTCAATTTTGCACTTTTTGAACGTGAATTATGTTCAAGTTCTTCTTCCGACGGTAAAATCGGTTTTCTTGAAATAATTTTAATTTCCGGTTTCTTGCCACATACGCATACCGGAAATTCTTTCGGACAAGTGCACCCCCTTGCCAAATCCTGAAATGTTTTTTTGACAATTCTGTCCTCAAGTGAATGGAACGTTATAATCGCCAATCTCCCGCCCGATTTTATGCTTGACACAAAGTCTTTAATAGCATTTTCCAATATTCCGAGTTCGTTATTGACTTCAATTCTTATCGCCTGGAACACTCTCTTTGCAGGATGTCCGCCTTCCATACGGGCTTTTTTCGGTATTGCCGCCTTTATGATTTCAACAAGTTCAAATGTTGTTTCAACAGGCTTTGTTTTACGTTTTTCACAAATAAATTCCGCAATACGCTTTGACCACTTTTCTTCACCGTAGTCATAAAAAATACGCATCAATTCCTCACATGAATATGAATTTACAACGTCATATGCCGATTTCGGCGAAGACGTATTCATTCTCATGTCAAGAGCGGCATCGTGCATATAGCTGAAACCTCTTTCGGCATTATCGAGCTGATATGAACTCACGCCCAAATCAAGTACCGCACCGTCAATTTCATCAATATCAAGTTCTGATAAAATATCCTTAATCTCGCTGAAATTGCGATTTACGAACGTCACTCTGCCGTCAAATTCTTTAAGACGTTCCTTTGCCGCCGCAATAGCCTCTTTGTCTTGGTCTATACCGATAAGTCGGCACGAATCGTTTGTTGACAAAATACCGTGCGAATGTCCGCCGCCGCCGAGTGTGCCGTCTGCATATATACCGTTCGGTTTGATATTCAGCGCGTCAATGCTTTCCCCAAACAATACTGAAATATGTTTAAATTCCATTTTGATTCCCTTTCAATTATTTTTTTGAACCGTCAACACTTTATCGACAACCTCAAATCAAATATTAAGTCCGTAATTTAATATTCCGTCCATCATAATATCGTCTGAAAGTTCATCTTGGTATCTATCCCATTCTTCACTGTCCCATATTTCAAGACGTGTGTTTGCACCTACAAGCACAACATCTTTTTTCAGGTTAGCATATTCCATCAGACGCTTTGCGATTGGCACTCTGCCTTGCTTGTCTATAACGGCTGAAGTAGCCTTACCGAAAAACAAACGTACAAAAGCCGCAGCATTTCTGTCTGTGGCAGTTGGGAGTTGATTAATCTTTTCAGAAATCTTATCCCATTCCTCTTGTGTGTATAATTGAAGGCATTTATCTGACATTGAACGTGTAACGTACACTGTTTCGGACATATTTTCTCTAACTTTGGCAGGCAAGATAATTCTTCCGCGCTCGTCAAGCTGACGCGGATATTCGTCAACAAAATTTACCATATTCAATGTCACCTGCCTTTTTATTGATTTATGGGTTACTCTCTCCAATTTGACCGTTTGTCATCCCAAACGCTCCAATTCGCTCCCATTAACTCCATTTTACCCTAAATCAATCAAAAGTGCAATAGGTTTTTTGTATTTTTTTCAGCTTGTACATCTCATTTTAACTCATTTTACTGTTTTGCTTGTAAAATTAAGCTAAATGGGATATAATTAGCTTAACTGCATTTTTAATCACATATATATTTGGTGTTGAGTTTACATAATTGCACACTATATATTGTGGTTGTTACTATTATATCACAAATATTTCAGTTTGTGAATAGAATTTTTAAAATTCATTTGCAGAATTGTTACAGAATAATTTCAAAGCAAAACATTATTTTTTGGAGGTTATACATAATGGAAAAATCAGAAGAAAAAATCATAAATCAGCTTACGTCTGAATTTAACTTACACCCCGAACAGGTTACAAACACTGTAAAACTGATTGATGACGGAAACACAATTCCTTTCATTGCCCGTTACAGGAAAGAGGCAACAGGCTCTCTAAGTGATGAAATATTACGAGATTTTTACGACAGACTTTCATATTTACGTAACCTTGAAGATAAAAAAGAAGAAATATTGCGTTTGATTGACGAGCAAGAAAATTTGACCGTTGAAATCGCAAAATCAATCGAAAATGCCGTAACATTATCGGAACTTGAGGATATATACCGTCCGTTCAGACCAAAACGCCGCACAAGAGCGACTATCGCAAAAGAGAAAGGACTGGCACCGCTTGCCGAAATTATCCTTGCACAAAATCCGAATGATAATATAGAAAGTATTTCGCTTGATTTTATCGATGCCGAAAAAGATGTTGAAAGCAGTGATGACGCAATAGCCGGTGCTATGGATATAATCGCCGAAGAAATCAGTGATAACCCCGAATACAGAAAAGATATTCGTCAAAAAACAATCGACTTTGGTCTTTTGGTTTCAAAAGCGTCAACAGAAGACGACAGTGTATACCGTCTTTACTATGATTTTGCCGAACCAATAAAAAAACTTGCAAACCACAGATTGCTTGCGATAAATCGTGGCGAAAAAGAAGGATTTTTATCGGTAAAAATTGATATTGACGAAGAAAAAATCACAAACTATCTTTTCAGACGACTTACTCCAAAACACGAATCACCGTCTACAAAGTACGTCAAACTTGCCGCTGAGGACAGTTATAAACGACTCATCGCGCCGTCCATATCAACAGAAATACGCAATATGCTTACGGAAAATGCCGAGGAGGCATCAATAAAGGTATTCAATCAAAATCTTTCGGGACTTTTATTGCAACCGCCTATTAAGGATAAAATCGTTATGGGCTTTGACCCCGGTTACAGAACCGGGTGCAAAGTCGCGGTTGTGGACGAAACAGGCAAAGTCCTTGACACCAACGTTGTTTACTGCACATTACCTAACCACGACAAAGACAAGGCTAAGAAAATTCTTACGGATATGATTTTAAGAAACAACGTAAACTTAATTTCAATCGGTAACGGAACAGCCTCAAAGGAAAGCGAAATATTTATTTCCGACCTTTTAAAAGAAATTGACCGAGAAGTATTTTACATTATGACAAACGAGGCAGGTGCGTCTGTTTACAGTGCGTCAAAACTTGCAACTGAAGAATTTCCGCAATATGATGTTGCACTCAGAAGTGCCGTTTCAATAGCAAGACGTGTGCAAGACCCGCTTGCAGAGCTTGTAAAAATTGACCCTAAGTCAATCGGTGTCGGACAGTATCAGCACGATATGAACCAAAAGCGACTTGGCGAGGCACTCGGAGGAGTGGTTGAAAATTGTGTAAACAGTGTCGGTGTTGACCTTAATACCGCCTCTCCGTCACTGCTTTCATATGTTGCCGGAATTAACAAAACCGTTTCTAAAAACATCATCACATATCGCGAAGAAAACGGTAAATTCAATACAAGAAAAGAACTTTTGAAAGTGCCAAAACTCGGTGCAAAAGCATTTGAGCAGTGCGCAGGTTTCTTGCGTATAACAGACGGTGACAACGTCCTTGACAACACCTCCGTCCACCCTGAAAGCTACAAAGCCGCCGCGCAGCTGCTTAAACATATGGGATATACCGAACAAGACGTTCAAGACGGCACAGTTGCGGATTTAAAGCAACGTCTGTCGAAAGAAAATACACATAAATTAGCCGAAGAACTCGGAATAGGTGAAATCACTTTAAAAGACATTGCCGACAGTATTATAAAGAAAGGTCGCGACCCGCGTGAAGAATTGCCGCAGCCCGTTTTAAGAAGCGACATTCTCTCAATGGAGGACTTAAAACCGGATATGGTACTGACGGGAACGGTGAGAAACGTTATAGATTTCGGTGCATTTGTCGATATAGGTGTTCATCAAGACGGACTTGTACACATATCGCAAATATGTGACCGATACATCAAGCACCCAACCGACGTACTTTCAGTCGGTGACGTTGTGAAAGTTCGTGTACTTGAAGTTGACGTACCGAAAAAACGTATTTCACTTACTATGAAGGAGGTATGATTATGAACAACATTGCTTTTCCTAAACTCGGTATTTCTCTAAACATTTCACCTGTCGCATTTTCAATAGGTTCAAAGCCTATTTATTGGTATGCGCTTATCATTCTTTCGGGTTTTCTTTTAGGATTGTTTTTCGTTTATAAAACCTGCGAAAAGCGTGGTGTGAAAAAAGATAATGTATGGGATATCGCCTTGTTCGGACTTATTTTCGGAATAATCAGCGCAAGAATATATTATGTGCTTTTCGCACTCGATGAATTTGACTCGATAGCCGATATGTTTAAAGTCTGGAACGGCGGACTTGCTATTTACGGCGGTATTATCGGTGCGATAATCTCAACCGTTATATACTGCAAAGTTAAAAAGCTGAATATCGCCAAAGTCTTTGACGTATGTGCACCAGGTCTTTTTATCGGTCAAGCAATCGGACGTTTCGGAAACTTTGTAAACGTCGAAGTGTACGGCGGTGAAACAAACAGCCTTTTCGGTATGTCCATAAACGGTGCAACACCTGTTCACCCATTATTTTTATATGAATCGATATGGAATGTTATCGGACTTGTGATACTTCTTCTGATTCGTGACAAAAAAAAGAATGACGGGCAGGTATTTTGTTTCTATATTTTTTGGTATTCATTCGGCAGACTGTTCCTTGAAGGTATGAGAAATCCGAATTATATATTATATGTAATTCCAAATATTCTCGGCATTTCTCAGCTTGTTGCAATACTGTTTATGATTGCCGCTGTGTCAGCTTTTGTCGTTTTACAGGTTAAAGCGAAAAAAGAGAGCGAAATTTAAACGGTTGTGTCGTTTTCTGCAACACGAAAGTTGCTCCTTTTACACCACAATATATTGACAAGTTTTATCATATATTGTAAAATAAATACAACAAGCAGTGGTTTACATATAACCGTGTAATCGAAAGGAGCATACATAAATGAACAACATTAAACAACTGAAAACAGATTTTGAAAATCTTATAATTGAAAAAAATTATTGTCTTTCCGACCCCGAAGTCGTATCAAAAGCAATAGAACTCGAAAACATACTAAATAACACATTAAAAAAATCGCAGACCTTATAGTCTGCGATTTTTGTTTTTAAATTTGTTATTGAGCATTTTCGCAAAGTGCTGTCATACTGCCAAGCGAATCCCACATAAATACTTTCAAATTATTTTCTTTGATACTTTTGTCAAAAGTAATTTCACTTTCCAAATATTTGCCTTTTTCAACATTTGCAACAGGGACTGTCTTGATTTCAACAAGTTTACCGTCCTTGTCATACAATGCACCTATCAATGAAATGTCATCAACATCTTCATCAACAACCGCATATGTTACCGTAGCAGTCTTATCGTCTTTTCCACTTACTTTCACTTCTGAAAATTCAAGCGGTTCTTCACCTTGAACAAATTGTGACACTTTAATTCTGTCGATACCGTTCGGAACAGCCCAGTTAGGTGCCGCACCGGCACGAGTAAATCCGAATTTAACAGCATTTATCGCGTTTTCTGTAGTATAATCGCCTATTTTTGTTCCGTCAAACCAAAGTGATGCTACACCTGTAGCAGTATTAACCGTCACTTTAACATTCTTAGTGTATGTTTGATTTGCACCGTTGAATATGCTGTCATTTGTGCCGTCACTGTCGCTGTCAAGCCATGTTGCTCCGCCGTCTGTGCTTAGGAATATCTTATAGCCGTTTGTCCAGCCAAGACGAATATTACCGATTTGAAGATACTCAAAGTTACCGTCTCTGTTTACCGCACTTCCGAAATACCAATCAACATCATAAGTTACGATAGCATTATCGCCTACTTCAAAAGTCTTTTCTGCACTGTATTCTCCTGCCGGTTGTGTCGGATTATACCAAATACGGTTATTGTCGCTGTCTACAGCAAGTGACACAGTGCCAGTACCTACTTGTGTCCAATCTGTCAAGTCACTTTCAACAAACTTACTGTCACCGCCCTTGTTATACAATTCCTCTGTTACACCCGAAGCAGTCGTTGACTTACTGTATGCAAGGTTTTCGATTTTCGGCGACGCTGTTAAAGTAGCCGAAGCATAATCTTCCATTTTTTGAGTATACAAACTTAATGTCTTGAATTTAGCACCGTTTAGCGCAAATGTTCTTTGCATTACGCCGTCATCATTTGCCCATGTTCCGTCTGTACCCATAACCTTTACAGTACAATTATCATTATCATAATCCAATGTAACTTTTACTTTCCAACGCTTTGAACTACCTTGAATATTACCCGCAACGTTACCGCTGTTTGACCATCCCGAACCCGATGCGGTTACAACAGCTGCCGCAGAATCGGCAGAAGTTTGTGCCATCAAGTCTTGAGCCTTTGTGGTATACGGCTGATATATATTAACAATGTTGTTGCCCTCACTGTCAAGAAGTTTCATTCCCATTGTATATTCATGTCCTGTCCAGTTCCAATTTGAACCGTCAACCTTTACACCGCCTGTTGTAAGTCTGTATTCAAGCTCAACCTTACCGCTGTCATAAACTTCAAAATCTTTATGTGCCTCCGCACCGTCAGTCGCACCTGTCTGCGAAATAACCGCACTGTTGGCACTTCCTGTAAATGCAGTGTTTGCATCAGTATTTTCCGATACAAACTCATTGTTACCCGTTGCGTCAAATACATCTATCGGTTTAACTCTTACCACACACTTTGCGGTATATCCGCCGTCTGTTGTAGTCGCGGTTACAACTGTTCTGCCGTAGCTTTTACCCGTGATTGTACCGTTGTCCGAAACCGCTGCGATTTCAGGATTTTCCGATGTCCATTCTACAGACTTATCCGTAGCGTCATCAGGCATTACCGTTGCGGTAATTTGTTTTTTGTAACCCATTCCCAAATCAATTAGTTTTTCCGAAATTCTTATGCCCGTAACTGCATTTTGCGTAACAGTCACTTCACAAGTATCTGTAAAGTTACCGTCTTTGGTTGTTGCCGTTATAATTGCAGTTCCGGCTGAAATACCTTTCACAACACCGTTTGTAACAGTTGCCACGTTTGTATCGGACGAAGTCCAAGTTATAGCTTTTCTTGTCGCATTTTCGGGTGTGATAATCGCATTGATTGTTTCTGTCTTGCCTTTTTCAACTTCTATTGACTTTTTCTCCAAAGTCATTCCCGTAACCGCTACTTGCTCCGGTGCCGAATATGTCACCTTTGTATAAGGTACTGCCGGTGCAAGATAGTTAAGTGTATTGCCGCTTTCGTCTGTTGCAAGTGCCACAGAACCTATATAATAGCTTGCGTGTGTCGGTTGGTTATATCCGACATTCTGCCACGCAACCGACAATCTGTATTGACAGTCGTGCATTAATGTTGTAATTCTGTAATCTGTAGGCATTGTAGAGGTATATATTCTCAAATATGCCTGATCCGTTGCCGAGCCTTTGTTTACCGGCATTATAATTTCTTCACGCCAGTCGCCCCAAATATCGGCAACAAGCGAAGGATTTCTCTTTGAGTAGTTGTTTGTAGAACCGCCTGTAAGTGTGTATCCGTCTGACGGACCGTAAAATCTCTTTGTTGTACCTGTTGCGGCATAATATTTTTGGATAATGTTTGCGTCAAGCAACTCACGGCTCAAATCGCCGTCCCAATATACAAGGAAATTATCAAATGTACCGCTTCCCGCACCCGCAGGTTTTGCGGCAACATCATCACCGTTTAAGTCGTGAGCATTCGCAATTCCGCTGCTCCAACCTATCGCCAATGCATTTGAATTTTCCTTTGCGTAGCTATCATCAATGTTATCCATAACGCCTCTGCCATTATCATCTGATGTAACAAGTTTTCCGGAACTCCAAAAATGCTTTCCTGTGCTTGCGACTCTTAAATCTTCGGCATACTTTTTAAATTGCTCCTCTTTTACCGAAAATACTTCTTGAGTGCCGTCATTATTAAAGTCGCTCATATGCATTGCGTCACCGTGTCCAAGACCTGTATTTCCGAGAACTGTTTTACCGTCATCATCAAGTGCGGCACTTCCGTAAACAATTTCATCCTTGCCGTCATTGTCAATATCGCCTACAGAAAGATTATGATTTCCTTGTCCGTACAGTGTCGTTGAACTTGCACTCTTCTTACCTTTATGCTCCCACTGCATTGTAAGTTCAGTACCGTCCCATGTATATGCACGAATTACAGAGTCGTGATAATAACCTCTGCACATAACGATACTCGGATGAATACCGTCAAGATAAGCCACTGCCGCAAGGTATCTTTCACTTCTGTTATACTTTGCACCGCTGTCACCCCAGTTTTTATCTTCTGCCGCATCATACGGAATAAAGTCCGTTGTATAAAGTGCGGCACCTGTTTCGCCGTCAAATATGGTTAAATACTGCGTAAACGGATTTTTACCCTTTAATCTTCCGCTTGTGCCTATATATGATTTTGTATTGTCGGTATTTCTGATTTCGTCAGTATCACCGACTTCCGTAACGTAACGACCTGTGCCGTCAACCGTACCGGGTGCTGTTTTCATTGCCACTTCTGACTTTCCGTCACCGTCAAAGTCATACACCAAGAATTGCGTATAGTGTGCACCTGATGTAACATTTTTACCCAAATCAATACGCCACATATAACCGTCATTGTTCGGATCAATCTTATATGCGTCAATATATGCATTACCTGTAAAATCCGCACCGGCACTGTCTTTTGAGTCTGTCGGGTCCCACTTTAATACAATTTCATAATTGCCGTCACCGTCAAGATCGCCGACAGACGCGTCATTCGCACCGCCTTCGTGGCTTTTGTCAACAGTGTAATAATTTGAAATCTTGCCGTCACCCATTCTTTCTACCGGATCAGGACGTGAAATAGGAATATCTACATATGTAAATGAATTTTTCTCACTGTTTCCATTTCCGACCTCATTTGACTTTGCACAGTTGTTGTTTGAAGTAGGTGTAACTTCAGTTTCCTTAGACGCGTCCTCACCCGCTTTTACAACCTTGTATTTATCCGATGCAGTACCCGATGTATCAATCCAGTTTGTAGCGTCATGTACACCTGTTGTATGTATTTTTGTACCGTTTTTATAAATATCGAATGCTTGATTTTCAAGACTTTCGTCACCAAGCAATCTCCAACTCAAATATACACCGTTAACTGCCTGACCTCGTGTATCTGCCGTTGTCTTAACAGCAATCAATCCACGATTAAGCTTTTCCATTTGACGTGCGTTTGTTTGATATTGCGGAGTTTTAACTTCCGCGGCGTTTGCCGGTAAGGCAAAACTGCTCATTGTGGCGGTCATTGCAACTGCAACCGCCGCACTTATCACTTTTCTGTTCATCATTAAATCTCTCCCTCAAAAATAATTATAATAATATTTTATAACTTTTTTCAAAATTTCTCAATATAAAAAACAGTTATATTATTTTTAAAGTCACAAATTTTTGCATCATTTTTTGTGCAATTTTACCTATTTTCTATTTCAACACCTGTATAATATGTTTTTAAAATTTCCTCATATGTCTTTCCCTGTCTCGCAAGGTAATCTGCACCATACTGGCTCATACCGACGCCGTGACCGAACCCCTTTACGCTCATTTTTATATCGCCGTTTTCTTGCGATATTTCAACATTTGCGGAACGCAGTGAAAATATATTTCTAAATTCTGTTCCTTTTATATTCACTCCGCCTACATCAAGTGTTACAATACCGCCTGCATTTGAGCGGTTAATGTTCGATACAAGTCCATTATTCCAATCCACACCGTCAATTTTTTCTTCCGCAATATTTTTAAATTCCTGTTCACTCAATGTCAATTCACTGTGATACTTCGGTGATTCTTCATCTCCCGTACTTGCAACACTTTGCAAATACGGCACGTCCGCCCCCCAAACGTCAACTGCCGATTCCGTCATACCCGACGAAGTTGAATGAAATACCGCCGATATTATTTCATCGTTGTACGTCATTATCTGTCCTGTAGTTTCGTCAACCGCTGTGCTTATTTTGTTCCAATTTTCATCGGCACCGGCACCCCAGCTTTCTCTCCGCTTATCCTCCGAAATATACGCCTGACAGTGCGTTGAATCGGTGCATATCACCGCACCGTTGTGACTTTCGGCAATGTTGCCTTTGTCTTTTTCGGCAATATGTGAGTACAGATAAGTTCTTGCCGCAACGGCTTGTGCCTTTAATGCCTCTTCCTCAAAATCGGCAGGCATTTCCGCCGCCACCACGCATTTTAAATATTCATTAATATCCATATCTTTAACACAATCTTCTTCCGACACATACACACTTACCGTTCCGCTCTCAATCGGACTTTGTCCTTCTCCGCCACCTATTAACCAAACTATCGCAAGTGGCAAAAGCAACGTAATAAAAATGATTATAACAACTACTAAAAGTATTTTTTTCACACCCAAATCCCCTTTTTAGTTTATGTATATGGAAGCAGGCACAAAAAAAGAACTTCCCGTTCGGGAAGTTCTTTGTAGTTAATTAGTCTTGATTTGCGTTTGCCAAATCAGCACTAATAATTTCATATAGAGATTTTACGATACCTTTCGCATCTGCACCGTCACCGTAGCCCTTAATCATAAGTTCAGCGGCGATTGCACCGTTTGAATAGTGGTTATGGTCACCAAAACACTTAATAATCGCTTGTGCCGCAGCATCCTTTGATTCATAACCGTTTGTAGCATAATCATTTACATATGCGTTAAATGCAGCGTCTGCCATCTTACCGATGTCAACAAAACCAACTATATTCGCATCATAATTTTCACCGTCTGCCGTTGTTCTTTCAGCATAAATTTTACGAACAATATTATCATAGTCGTCTTGACGATATGAAGTAAATGTGTTAGTTGATGAGTCGTATACTTTTGCATACTCTTGTACTGCACCATGAGGTGAGTATGAGTTAAGAATTATCTTAGCACCCATTGCTTCACAGGCATCTATATAGTAGTTAAAGCTTGCTTCAAAAGCTGAACCCATACCATTAGTACCCATATCACCAATCATTACATAGTCACCAGGTCTAATATTAACCAAAACTCTGTCAATTAATTCTCCACCTGTGTAGTATGTTGATAGATTCTTACTTCCTCTACCATTGTTAGAGAATGTTGCAATGTCAGGAAGCTGCGAATATGTAGCATAATCTCTTGCCATTACATACGCCCATGAACCGTTGTTTGCGATTGTTGAGTCACCTACTGTATAGATATGTGGTTTTACGCCTGCTGTCTTATCAGTAGTCTTTTCAATTACGATTGATGCAACCTGTGCTGATTGTGTAAATGATAAATCAAGTACATCATCAATTACAGGAACTGCATATGTCGCACTTGTTAACTTATCGTTTGTACGTTCTACACCTGTTAGGTCAGCATTTACTTTTTCCGAAGCAAGCTTACCCTTGTAAGTAATAGTTACATTATAAACTTTCTTAGGAGTAACCTTTGTCTTAAATATAAAGTCACCTGCAAGATAATCGCTGTCAGCACTTTCTAGACTTGCTTCACCGCCTATTGTCGGTGTACCGCCCTCAATACCGTATCCTGTTGTATCAGAATATGATGTTGTAGGTGTTACGGCTGTATAGCCTTCCATAAGTGCGTCTTCACCGTCACCGCCGAAGTCGAATGCAAGACCGTGAATTGTTACTTTTACAGCCTTTGTGATTGTTTCATCACTTCTGTTTGTACTTGTTGCACGAATGTAAAGTGTTGTTGCAGAAGCAGCTGATGAAACTGAAAGTTCACCCTTAGCAGCGTCAAATGTCACACCTGTCGGCATTGTTGTAAGTGGGTTTGTGTTATTCTTGTCATATACGGCATATGTAACTGTTTTACCAGGAATGTCCATAGGTGTCTTATCTGTTGAAGATGTAGGACCTACAACCTTAGCCGCATATGTATACTTATCTGTTACACCCTCTGTTAGAGGAATTGAAATACTTGATGTTGACTGTGTAAATTGAACACTGTCTTGTGAACTTGTCAAGTTTACATTTACAGTCTTTGTAACTCCGCCGATTGTAACCTTAATCGGAAGTGTACCTGCCGGTGCATCGGCTTTTACTGTAAGAATTGCCTTATGTGAATCTGTTGTATCAGGTGTAATTGCAACGCTTGATGTATCTGTAACGCTTTCATCAAATGCCCATGTTGCTTCACCAATCATATCATAACCTTCAGTTGAAAGTGCTTTTGCAGTAAGAGTTGTTGTTACATCACTTTCACCTGCTTCCGGAATTGAAATAGTTTCGTCTGCAACAGTTGTTGTAAACTTAGTTCCGTCAATTTCCGGTGTATACATCTTTACGTTGTTAAAGTCTAATTCGCCTTGTGAATTATCAGGTGTTCTGTAGCATAGATATACAGGAGCTGTTGCACCTGCGTTTACAAATGCAGTTACATCTGATTCACCAAGTAATGTACCCTCAGCATCATAAACCTTTGCAAAGCATAGCTTTGAAGTTACGTCTGCCGAAAGAACTATCTTATACCATGTACCCGGAACAGCGTCACAAATCTTTTCGCCGCCGTTTAGGTTAAATTCAGTACCTGTGAAATTAAAGCTGATTGCTGTTGCATTAGCTGACCAAGTTACAGGATTATCTTGCTTAAACAAGATTGATGAGTTATTATTATAGAACTTAACATCTTGAGTAATAATAACCTGACCTGTAGGAGCATTGTCAAGCTTATTTACTGCAAAGCTTGAACTGTTTGTACCTGTTGATTTTAGCTTCAAGAACTTCTTATTTGTTGTCGAATCCTTAGCAAGATACAGACCTCTACCTGTATTACCGCCGTAAGCAGCCCAGTCACCTGTAACTACTTCTGTTGCACTCTTATTATCTGCTGATGTTACAGCTTTGTATCCTACCATATCATCCGAATACCAATCAAAGTTTGTAACATATCCTGGTTTCGGAAGAAGAACACCTGATTCGGCAGTTTTTGTAGGTACGATTGCCATAGGCTTTGAAATTGTTATTGTTTTACCGTTATATGTAACAGTTGCTTTTACTTGTCCGTAGAAGTTGAATGCCTGACTCTTTAATGCAAAGTTTACACTTGTTGGATTTTCTGCATCTTTAATAACCTCAGCATATGAATCACAATATCCATTTCCAGTTGGATCATCTGAAGTTACAGCACTCTGTCCATCTGCAGCCTTAGAGGCAATATGTCTGAAACCGTCAAATTCCCAATCTACTTTAAGGTCTGTAACTCTTGAATCAGGATTTGCCACAAGGTCTGTTCCTATTTCACCGATAAGTTTTACAGAAATCACATTGTTTGCAGCTGTATTTTCATCAGCACCTGCTGTAGGAATACCGTTTTCAGGGAATGAAGAAAATTCTACTGATTGAAGAGGTTCGATATACGCAGGGTCCTTATGATAAACTGCAGTATATGTAGTATCAGCTGTTACCTTAGCTGCAAGAACTTGTTCTGTTGTAAATAGATTTTCTGTATCTCCGTCTTTGCTCCAACCGTCAAACAAGTAACCTGTCTTTGCAACATCAGGAACTTTTGTTACACTTCCATCTTTCTTTACTGATGTTATAGTATTCTTACCGTCAACAGTGAATGTAACATTGTAATAAGTATCTGTAATATCATCAGATAAAACTTTACGAACTATTACATTATCCATACCAATCGCACCTTGTGATGCACTTGGAGCACCAAGGAATAGTTGTGAAAGTTTTGTAGCAGTAGTTCCTTCACTCATAGGCACTTGAGCTGTTTCAAAGAATGTTGTACTTCCGTCAAGTGAGGTTATTGTAAGAATAACTGCTTTTGATTCAAAATTCATTACTGCTTTTACATGTGCCCATTGATCATTTTTAAAATCATGAGTTTTTGCAGTTGCATTAGCAAGAGAATCTCCTGAATCATTTATGATAAAGTCGCCACCATCGGTAGATGCTTGGTTAAACTTCAAAATAGGTGCTGTACCTGCCGGCTTTTTGCTCGGATCATAAATATCATTACCTATCGGTGTATTTGAATCACCTATCAAAACAAGTTGATTTGTTCCTGAGCCTGCATGGAACTTGAAGTCAAACTCAACAACGGCTTGATTGTCAACCATAGTACCGGCTTCCTCAGGAAGAATACAGTATGCTGTTCTTTGACCTTTTCTTGCAGTCATAGTGTTATTATATAATATGTACTTATTAATTTCTGAATTCGAATCATTTGCTACTGATAATCCTGCAAAATAATACTGAGATGCCCATTTTTCGATTTCTTTTGTTGTACCTTCTGCTGTATTTATATATGTTTTTGAGCTGTCTTCAAAATCAAGCTTATAATATATTGCAGACGGATCTATTGTCGGCTTAACTGTCGGTGTTGCAGTAGGCTCAGCCGTCGGTGTTGTTTCCGGCTGGCTTGTAGGTGCAGTCGGCTTTACAGTAGGTGCCGGATCAACAGTACCTTCAACACTTGTTGTTGCAAATAAAGGTGTCATTGTCTTTATATCATCCCAAACCATAATTTTAGCCGCTTTACCTTGTAAATCGTAAGCAACTTCACCGCTACCGTTTTCAAGTGTAACATTTTCCTTTAGTTCTACGCCTGCTAAAGTTTTGTTATCGTAATACTTTGAAATTACGATTGTTACTTTGTCAGCTTTAGCATTTGTAATTTTGATTTTTTGGTCTTCGTAAACAACGCCTGTTGCCTCCGGAGTTGCAGCTGTAGCGGGTTTGTCTGTAGACTCAACTTCAGTTGTCGCTGTTGCAACAGGTTCACCTGTTGTCGTAACTCCAGCCGTTGTACTCGGTGAAACAGTCGCAGTAACTTCTTCACCGGAATTTTGTTCGCCCTCTGCACTTGCTGATAAAGGCAATGCAGTGAACGCACTTGCAATCATTGATACAGAAAGTATCGCAGACAGCAATTTTTTTCTTTTCTCCATTTTCTTTTCTCCTCTCTCTCTTAGCTTGATGATCGCTAATCATTAATAACATAATTATACTATAACAATTAAATTTTGTACAGTCCTTTTTTACAATTTCACTAAAATTTTTATCTGAAAAATATTTTTATAAAAATTTTTCAAAAAAAGTGTTGACAAATGTATGTGTATCTGATATAATTCATTATGTTGTTTGCAGATGTGGCGGAATTGGCAGACGCGCTAGACTTAGGATCTAGTGTCACCGACGTGGGGGTTCAAGTCCCTTCATCTGCACCATACCGAGTGTTCTTACAGAACTTTAAAGTTTTTGTATGTCACTCGGTTTTTTTATTGTTTTTTCAGTATGAGGATGCTCCGGTGTCAGGTAATCCAACTGATTTGTGAATTTATCGCAAGCAAAAACCGCTCGTCAATAAAGGCATTTCACCTCTATTCCGAGCGGTCTTTTTTCTCATTATTTATGAGAGGAATTTCAATATTTTATTTTAAGTTTTCAACCATACGCATAAATACTGAAGCAACCTGTGCTCTTGTCGTGTTTGCTTTCGGTGCAAAGCTACCGTCTGTATTACCTGTCATAACGGACTTTTCAGCCGCCCATATTACAGCGTCCTTTGCATAATACGAAATATTGTCGTTATCCGTATAAGATGTGTTGCTGCTTGTAGTTATGTCATATCCTTTAAACTCTGCATAGCGATAGATAATCGCCGCCATCTGTTCACGGGTAATTGGCTCGTTCGGAGCAAAACAATCTTCAGAAATACCCGAAACAATACCGTTTTCATTCGCCCAAGCAACTGCACTTTCGTAATAGCTGCCGCTTTCAACATCAGTAAAAGCACATTTTCCCGTCTGTGGCTCATTTTCCATACGATAGATAACCGTTACAAACATCGCTCTGGTAACTTCGCTGTCAGGTGCAAATTCTGTGTTTGATATGCCCTTCATCAAGTCATTTTCATACGCGTATTTCACCGAATCGTAAAACCAGTCATTTTCCTTAACATCGGTAAACGGATTTTTCCATTCACCGTTATCCTTTTCCGTCCATTTCGCATATAGAGTGAAGTTCTTTGTTACCTTTTCAGTAAAATCATATTTTGTTTTGAGTCCCTTATCGGTATACCAGCCCTCAAAGTCAAATCCGGCCTTTATCGGTGATTCCGGCTCTTTTATAACACTGTTTTTTGTAACGGTTTTGCTTGCAATATCATTACCGCCGTTTGTTTCAAATGAAACGGTATAACGTACATTACCGCCTCCGCCTCCGTTACCGCCACTTAATTTTGTCCAGTTAGCGGTTACGGTTACGGCTTTACTCGGCATTGTAAATGTTGTTTCTGCCGACTTGCTGTCCGCAAACTGTACACCGTCGTCTGTCGTCCAACCGCTGAATTTATATCCGCTGCGTTCGCCGGCCTTAATCGTTACCGTTTCACCCTCTGAATACTCTCCGCTACCCGAATTTTCCGCATAGCTGTCATTTACCGTTACGGTGTTTGATATTTTCTTTATAACAAGTGCAGTCTGCGGTGTTGAAGTATTTCCGGCAAAATCCTGTGCACAAAGCATAATAACACCGCTTGTTTGACTTTCATAGAGTTTTCCCGAAACAGCAAACTTACCGTCACTGCCTGCAACAACTTCTTCATTATCGCCGTACATAATTCTGCTACCCGCATCTGATATTCCTGTTATCGTATAGTCGCCGCTTTCATTGTCTGCATAAAATATATCAGATGAAAGTGTCAGAACAGGCGGTTCTTTATCCATATTAATAAGTAGGAATACACTTGTTACATCCTTGCCGGAAATACCGTCAATCTTGAACATCAAACTTCCCTCAAATTTCGGAATTGCAAAGGTGTTTTCACCGTTTTCGTTTGGTATTTGGTCATTTGTGTCCATTCTTGTCAGTTTAAATGTCGCATCAGCGTCCGATCCGCTTACAGACAAAGTATTGTCATCGCCTCCGATATACGCGTGATAAACGCCGTTTTCATCGGCAGTGCATTCGTTACCGTTCATTGAAAGTGCTATATCCATAGGTGTATATTTAGGAAGAAATTCGCCTGTGGATTCGGTTTCCTTACTGTAATACTTTCCGTATTCCGATTTTTTGTATGCACGAACACCGACTTTATATGTCTTATCAGGCAACAAATTCTCGGCAGGAACAGACTCCGCGGTATCTCCGTTTTCATTTACACGAACGCCGTTTCCTCCGACAGTTAGTGCCATATCAACCGCTGTCGTGTCTTTATCCAAATCATATCCAAATCCTGTGTCTGTCCATTCTCCGTCTTTTTCCTCATAAATTCTCACACTATAACCGTCAACATTGTCTGACGCATTCCACTCCGCACGCATTACCTCATTTCCTGATGTTTGCAGAGTAACATCTGTCGGTGCGGGCGGTTCGTTTACATTGGTATATGCAACTTTTGTATTAAACGCTTGATTATCAATAGCAATAAGTGCGTCTTCCTCCTTACCGTCACCGTTAAGATCTGCTTGCTTTTTCGTCATAAGAAAGGCTGTTACATAATATTCACCTGTCGGTGCTATCGCACCCGATGTAGGAACGGAAAGTTCAATATTTGAGGTATCACTGATTTCCTGTTCTGAAATCATATAGTCCGCTCCGCCTTCTTCGTTTGAAAAATAAGTGCGGATAACGTAAGGCGTATCATCCACGGCATACTTCACCTTACCGGAAATTTGATTGTCAGTCAGTGTCAGAGCCAACTTCTCAAACGGCTCAACAGAAAATGCCTTTTCATCGGTAAATGTCAACTCGCCTGCATCAACGATATACTTTCCGTCTTCTTTAAGTCGCAGAAGAGCCAGACGATATTTTTTGCCGTCAGCGTTTGTTTTTTCCATATCTGCAATAGTTGTCGCGCTGACATCTTCGTCAGGATTAAACTGACTGTCATCAGTCATCCAGTCGATATTAAGCTCAGCGTTGCTGTCATTGAAAATCTTTAGGTTGTCTTTGATCTGCTCCTCGGTTAGATTTCCGTCAAAGGCAAGTACGATATACGGCGCTTCGTCCGTACCGGCACTTGCTGAGATTTCCGTCCGACTCACGCCGGTGTTTGCAAGCACAAAGTTCTCATCACGCACCGCCGCAAAATTCGCATCGCTGTCTTCCGCAAGCATACTTACAACCGGTGACACACCTTTATCTGCCCAGTTCCATTCAGGCATATAGCCTAAAATCTTAAATTCAATATCCCAGCCGCCGCCTTTGCGGAAGTCGGTCTCTACGATTTTCGGCACAAGTACCCATGCACGAGCGCTGGCTAACCAACCTCCTACCTCAGCCACCACGCCGAGGTACACATCGACATTTTGGAAGGCTTGCTTCATCCCTTCCTCAACTGTGACGTTTCTGATTGGGAATGCCGTCTGACCGCCTACGATGAGATTGATATTTCCGACGTTAAACCCTTTGCCGGCAAGGACGGGACTACTTTTTGGAATCTGCACTCTGCCTGCAACCGTGCCGTTTGCACCGATTGCAAGATACAGATAATCCTTGCTGTTATTCACTCCGCCGAAAGCACCCAATTCAATAGAAGAATCAAACGTTATAACGTCTATCTGTTTACTCGGCAGATTTAATGCAAGCTCCTTTGAGCCTCCGAAATAAATACCTTCATATGTATTACCTTTATAACTGCGTTCCTGTCCATTTAATTTTAAGGAATAGCCGAAGCTGTCGACAATCTGCGTTGCCGTGCCTGCACCTACAAGATTAACATCAGTTGCTTTTAGTGAAATCTCGCTCGGTCCTATAATAACGTTACCTGTTCCTTCAATAAGATGCAGATATGTTCCCGTCAATGCACCGCGTAATTTAATAGGAGGAATGGCAAGATAGTTGCCATTTACCGTTGCGGCAAGATCCTTAAAACCGGCACCGCCGCCGTTAAGCTGTCCTATCGGAACAGGCGGAACAAGTACAATTCCCGGTGATGATTTTACATAAAACCATAACTCGTCAGGGATAAGAGCGCCGTTATTGCTACGTTCAAGAGCAAGTGCCGCCTCGGTTTCAAAAAGGTCAAAGGCATTCAGTTCAAGACTGAACGCATATCGCTCCTCGCCCTTAAATGTGTTTACTTCCCCCTCAACCTTTGCAAGTTCCAACGCCATTAAATCGGCGGTATCAAAGCTGCCCTTCGCTTTTACGCCGTTTACCTTAAATTCATATTTCTTTTTACCGTTTACTGTCTTTTCTCCTAAACCGTAACCCAACTTTTCAAGCGAAAATTCAGCACCGTCAAATACTGTTTTGAATCCGATTTCACCGTTAAAAACAAGATTGCCGTCCGCATCTGCGGTTGCTTTTTCCAACTTTGTCGTTGCATACGGAATATCGACAAAAATCACTGCGTCGTTTTTGTCGGGTTCAATATCAAATGAAAGACCTTCTTTTGACATTGTAATTTTCAAAGAGTCTTCCGCACCGTTTCGCGGCTGATAGAATTTGAATGACGGAGCGTTCAAATTAACGCCGTGCTGTTCGATTCGTCCGTCTTTGTAAATAATCAACTTTCCGCCATTATTTTCGTTCCACGTTGCCGTCACAGACGGAGAAAGCGTTGCCGCTCCGCCGGTAAATTCAAAAGAAGAACCGTTTGTGCTTTTATACTCGCCGGCTATTTGTGCAACAGGAGACGCATTATATTTCTTTTTCAAACTTTCAAGTGCAGCGTCATCCGAAACATATTCAACGGTAATTGCACCGTTCGACTCAAATACCGCAAGACGCTTTGCGGAAAAACTTGACGATATTTCGTCAGGCTTTGTCGGAAGCTCCTCGCTCAGCGTTTTCAGATTGCGATAACCCCACAGATACTGCGCACCGACCGACATTTCCGTATTTACGTCAATGTCAAAGCCACAGTAGCTTTTGCTTTCCACCCATGTAAGAACAGGAAAATCGTTCGGCTTCACTGTAACTGTCTGTGGCAAGCTTACACGCAACGGAGAATCTCCGCAGTACACAATATCGAACTTATCGTAGTAATCGGACAGACCGACAAACGGATTTGCCCACGGATATGCGTCTGTGTAAATTTCATTAACATAAACGCCGTCTATATCTCCCCACGAGGTATACCCTTTTGGAACGTGCTTCGTTGACATATCATCGATTTTGCCTGTTACAACCGAACTTTTCGTTGTTTTTTCGCCGCTTTCGGTTACTGTTGTGCGATCCATCTTAATCGCCGGACCTCCGGGGCTGTTTGCGGTTTCACCGTGACCCATTCCGGTGAAACTGTTTATCACATACCACCACTCAAAGTAAAAATCATGTCCGAATAAAGCATCGCTGTTCATTTGTATATCCCCAACGGTTGTCAAAACGCCCCAAGCTGTTTTATCCTTTTTGTCAAGACATACAAGCTCGTGATAAACCGTTACTTTTGCCGGTATTATTGTGCCGTACGGAGTTCCGGGAATATCGTACAGACCTATGTCCATGTTGTAGTCTGCCTTAATTGCGGTATTTTTCCCGTTCGGCGTTTCGGACACAAACTCCGCCTTTTGCAGTGTGACAGACGGATAGGTTGTCTTCTTATTTCCTCCGCCGGTATAAACATTAAATTCGCAGCCGGGGGCTTGAAGATCCTGTGTAAAAACCTCGCCTGTTTCCTTTGCGATTGCCCTCGGAACCGTTGCCGTATAGGTTTGATACTGCAAATCGTAGAAATAAAAGCTTATGTAATCGTTTTGCAGAAGAAGCGTTTTACCGCCGTTAAAGGTAAGTGTTTCGTTTTGCTCGGGCGCCGCAAGAATATTCATCGGCAGCGCGCAAACTATGATGCAAAGTGATAATATCACTGACACTATTTTTTTGCTCATTTTCTGTCCCTCCTGTTTTTTATTTTGATACAAATTACGGTAATCACCGTTGCGATTATGAAAGTCACAACTGCTGTCAGCACATATCCGCACATTCCGTCAATCAGCAGAATTGCACCGCAGTAACCGGCAACCGCCGCACTTTTGTACGATGTCGGAAATAATGCGGTGCAGCACAGCAAAAGAACGGAAAGCAGGGCGGTTGCCACTTTGCAGAAATTCAGCTTTTTTGTCTCCCTGCAATATTTTATCTTTTTCGCACGTGCGAAAACTAAATTCATTCTTTCCGCATTAGATTTCAATTCACACACCTCCTCAATCCACCCTTTTATTATATAGGTGCTTGAAAATATAAAATTTCCCCCTAAAAAAACAAAAAAGACCGGATTTTTTTCCGGTCTGAATAAAACAGAGTTATTTTGAATCAGTTATTTTTCTGAAACGGTATTTCAGCAGAAACAGAATAAGGCAAGAAACAATCGGAACCGCATATCCAAATTGCTTTATTAAACCGTCGGTTTTCATAAGCATATTAAACATTGCGTGAAATGTAATCGCGACGCACAACAGTGCAAAAATGCCGGATGCCTTTAACGCAGCGGGTCGGCGGAATACTCTAAGTCCGTACCCGATTATAAAAGCACATGTAATGTGCATAGCTCCGGTCGAAAAGCCGCGTACTAACAAATAAAACAAATTACCTGTTCCGTGTTCCAAAAGGTAACAGATATTTTCAAAGGTAGCAAATCCCACTGCAATATTGAAAATAATATTATCCCCCTCCTGCGGTTGGAGTTCAAAAACAATCAAACCAAACAAAAGAGGAATGAGTTTTACCGTTTCCTCTATAACAGGTGATATTTCCAATACAGCAGATGTTTCCTGTGCACCGTAAAGTACCGAAAAAAATGTATTCAAATAGGCGGATATAATACAGCAGACAAATCCGAGAACTATAAAAATGTAATTTTTTCTGTTACCGGTATTTGTACCGAGTGCGGCAAGCAAAAACGGAGCCGCAAGGCATATAAATATATTTTCTATATTGTACGGCATAGCTTTTCCTCCCTGCTCTGTGCAACGGCTATCAGAATAAGAGCCGGATTCATTATAAATATGTCAACCAAATAATACGGATTTATAAAGGTGTTTTCCGCAATAAAATACGAAGAACCCCACAAAAGATATTCTGCCGCATAAAAAATCAAAGCCGCCGCAAAAATCCACAGCTTACCCGTCTGTTTTTGAATTTTTGCAAAATATATACCTTTTACCGCATAAAAGCCCAATATACCCATCGTCGTGCCCATTAAGATGTTCTCAAAATAACTGCCCCGCAAACAAAAGAAAATACCCATGCCCAGAGAAAACAACGGTAAAATCCAAAATATCGCTTTATTTTTATGTTTTTCTTTCGGTACATCTGCATAAAGACGTAAGGTAAGAAAAATATACGATGCCGTCCAGCTCAGTTCCGAAACACAGAACACAAGCGGAGAAGTGCCTAACAATATAAGGTACAGTACCCAATAGGCAAGCCCCATTCCGAAACTCAGGTAAAAAAGCAATACCAAAAGGCGATTGTAACTTCTGTTTCGTATTGCCGAAATACAGGAGCAGCATCCGCAGATAAAAACGCAGAAAAGCTGTAAAAGATTATCTGTCAGTTCTGTCATTTTCCTCATCCCTCTCTTTATTTCTTTTATGAAGAATGTCACACATCAAAGTTACCGAAATGCCAAGTAAAAATGCCAAAATCCCTACAACAACATACCCCAAAAAGCCTTTGTTGGCAAAAATACTGGCTGTGTCATGCATCGGCGTCTGCTCAAATCCCGCAAAATTCAAATTACATACAAGTGCCGATATAACTACGATTAAAGCAATGCCAAACGAATAGCACGAGATGACCGCCAATCTATGTCTTTTTTCGTTACGCTGTTTTTTTATTTCATCAGCCTGTTTTTTCGCCAGTTTTATTCTTTCAGTCGTTGAACGCACTTTTTATCCCCTCCGTTTCAAGTAAAGGTCTTAATTTCTTTTTGCCGAGTTGCAACAGCTTATCAATCTGTTTTGCCGACTTTCTTAAAACAGCAGCGGCTTCTTTGTAACTCATTCCCTCAATGTATACAAGATAAAGAGCCTCTTTTTGAGCGGACGGCAAATATTCCATACAGTCATAAATCCGTTTGTTTCGCTCCGCAATGCACACTTCATCTTCAAATGTATTTTCTATGCAAAAATTCATTTCTTCCTCTGTAAGAATGATATGTCTTTTTGCTTTTCTCAAAAACATCAGTGCATGATTTCGAGCCGCTTTATATATGTAACTTTCAAAACTGCTTTTAATATTCGGCCGTTTGCTGATCAGATACGCAAAAACTTCTATCAACAAGTCCTCCGAATCGTGGAGATTTTTTATATATCCGTTTATGTACAGCGTCAGCTTGTCACCGTAAATCTCCATAAGCCTTTCAAGAGCCTTTGCATCGCCCGAAAGGTAATCGTTATAAATTATAGTTGTATCCATCATTAAACAAATCCCTTTCTCAGTTTTATTTGTCAGCTAACTTTTCTGACAGAATGTGACGTTATGCGATACAAGAAATCTATATTGAATTGTATCATACATTTCCCCTTCCGTCAATGAGCGACTGTTTAGTATTTCGAGTAACAAACACCTCCGATTAAAGTTACAAAAAAAGCAAGCTACTGCTACAAACAATGCTTGCTTTTTCTGTTAGATAAAATCTTCAATTACATCTTGCAGATGACAGGGTGACAATTCGTATTTGTTCAGTCTGTCGATTAATTCTGTCACCTCTTTTTTATTTGGTGACACGTCATTAACAGCCATTTCCTCACATTTGATGCCGTATGTAGTCTTTACCACTCCCTCAATATTCTTTTCTTCTTGCAAAATTGTATACATATTGTATATTAGTCCTTTCTCCCCCTATGTTATATAATACAACATATGCCACTAAATTACAATATTGTTTGATATTTTGTAAATAAATTGTAAAAGATAAATTTCTGCCGAAAATTATATTATTAATATGTGTTTTCTTTTTACAAAAAGCATATTTCATTACCAACTTTAAGAAAACTATCAGGAACATCACTTTTTAAGATAACCCAAATACATTTTGATACAGAAAAACAAGATCTCGGCTTGTCTATTTCAAATTTTTTCGTCACAAACGACTTTTGATTTTCGTCAATTATTTGAAACGACTTAGCATTCACAAAATCCATATTTTCTACAAGGCAATCAATAATAACTTTATCTTCTGTTTTTATAACCTTCATTATTTTGCACACAATAATCCCCACCATTTTTTATTTGTACTAACATTATTGTATCATGTTTCTTATCTTTTGCAACACAAATTTTACAATCGCACAAAAAAGAACTGTGTTTTTACACAGTTCTTTCGCTTTATGCACGAATTAAAAGTCCGTTTATAAGATCATTCTTTGCCATTTCCTTAATTTTATAATGAAGTTTCTTACCTGTAACATTTGTCGGTATAGTCGCTGTAAATCTATAATATCTCGGACGTTTATAGTTTGAAATCATAGGACTGTTTTTACAAAATTCTTCAAGTTCGTCAACAGTAAGCGATTCATCAGCTTTTACGACATATGCCGTAACAATTTCGCCGTGTGCTTTATCCGGAACGGCGGTAACGATACTGTCCGCAACTCTCGGATGTGAATTAAGCACTTCTTCAATCTGCGTAGGATAAATATTTTCACCCTGTGAAATAATCATATCATCTTTTCTTCCGGCAATAGTAATAAAATGATTTTCGTCCCAAGTACCAAGGTCGTTTGTGTACAAATATCCGTTATGGAATTTACGCTCCGTTTCACCCTCATTATTATAGTAGAAATACGCTGATTTTGCGTGTGAGCGGATAATCACTTCACCCACTTCGCAATTATCTTTAGCAACAATCTCGTGAGGTTCGGCACGTCTGTCCTCAAATACCTTTACTACTCGCACGTCATCATCAGTACAAGCTCTGCCCGCTGTACCCGCCATTTCAGGTAAATCATTCGGTCTAAGAAATGTATTCCAGAAAGTTTCGGTTGTTCCGTAGCCATTGAATATTCTCGGTGTAAGCACTCTCTGATAACGCATACAAGCCGCACGTTCAAGCGGCGAACCCATTGTAACGATACCGTGAAGTGTACTCAAATCTCTGCCGTTTCTCTCCTGAGCCTCCGTAAGACGTTCCAAAACAGCCGGTACACCGATTATGAACGAAAGCTTATAATCTTCCACATATTTAAGCGTCAAAGCCGCGTCAAATTTACGCATTATCGTAACACAGCCACCCGCATAAAATGTCGGTGTAAGGCCGCCCGAATGCAAACCGCCTCTGTGGAACCAAGGTGTTGTATTCATAGACTTATCCTCTGACGAGAACGGGAAATGTATCATAACATCGTGCGCCGAAAGCACTTCGTTAATACTTGTTATGCAAACACCCTTTGGTCTGCCTGTTGTTCCCGATGTATAAAGTCTTGTCGTTTCATCATATATAGAAAGATTCCAATTCAAATTCGGATTTTCTGCCGATGCATTCTTCACAAAATCCGAATATTTTACCGTACCAGGTATAGGAGCCGCTCCTTCTTCGTCCACCATAATTATCATTTTCGGTGTGAATTTTGAAAGTTTCAGTGCCTGTTCAACAGCGTCTTTGTTGATTGATTCATATATAAATACTGTCGGTCTGCTGTCCTCAATAGTTATTGCAATTTCACCAGCTGACAATCTGAAATTTATCGGACAACTTACTGTACCTGTTTTATGACAAGCGATATATGCAAACGCAAATTCCGGGCAATTCAAAAGTTGGAACATCACTACTCCGCCTTTTATTATTCCTGCGTCCAAAATCGCATTTGAAAAACGGTTTGCTTCTGAATTAAGTTCAGAATATGTCCAAGCAGTCTTTGTTTCGGGAGAAATCATAGCCTCTTTATCTGCAAATCTGTAAACATTTCTCATAAATCCGTTAAGCCACGTATATTCTCTTTCAAACTCAGATTTAAACATATCTATACGTTGTTGCTTTGTATCTGCCGTAAATTTTGCTTTTGCCGAATGTAAGGCTTTTTCAATGTCTGCAAATATGTTTTCTATTTCATCATTTGTGTATTCGTAATTTGATTTGTTTGAGCAGTTTTCAAGCAGGCGAATTCCGTCAAGTATTTTAATTTTTCTTGCCTCTGAAATTCTGTCAAATCTTTCTTTCTTAGTTTCCTTTTGCATTATTTTCTTTCCTTTCATTATTTTTCTTATAAATGTTGTTGTCATTATATCACCCATTTTCTATTAAATCAAGTATTTTTGTAATTATTTTTAAAAATATATCAGATCGTTTTATTTTCACAATATTTGATAAATATTGTGAAAATATTAACCATTTTAAATGATTAACGATATATTCTAAAAATATACACTTTCATAAAAACTGTTGACAATTTAGAAATCATATGATATTATTTATGCAAACGATTGCACAGATATAAAATTTAATCTGTGCATTTTAAACACTTATTTACGCAAACGATTGCACAGGAGGTGAAATATTGCAAAAAGCAACAATAAAAGATGTGGCGAAACTCGCAAAAGTATCGCCTTCAACCGTTTCACGCGTACTTTCAGGTAATCCTTCAATTTCGGATGATACTTGCAAACGCGTAAAAAACGCCGTAAAAGAACTGCATTACACACCCAACACAACTGCAAGAAGTCTGCGTTGTGAAAAAAGCAAAAGTATAGGCGTTGTATTCCCCGACATTTCAGGTGAATTTTACGCAACGTGTGCGTCAGCGATACTCAAATACGCTCGTATGTCTGACTATACCGTACTTTTTACCGAAAGCGGACACAATTTAAAAGCAGAGAAGGACAGTATAAAAGCACTTTTGGAGCGACGTATTGACGGTATTATTTTTATCGGTGACAATTCCGACATTCCGCTTATTCAAAGCATCGCCGCACAATCTATTCCTATAGTTACAGGCGACCGAACAGTCGGCAATATTCCGTCTGTTACTTTCACCAACAGGGAAACCGTTCAAAAAATGGTTGACTCACTTTATAAATCGGGTTGCAGAAAATTTATGTATGTCGGCGAAACTCCGACAGGTCAAAGCAATCTTTTAGACAGATACAACGGATATACCGATGCATTAAAAAAATACAACGACACAACTTCGGTGATATTTTTAGAAGAAAGCCTGCACGGTGACAAACTGAAAACCGCAAGAAGACTGTTCACAGAAAAAATTATAGCCTCACTCCCCGATGTAATTATCACGTCCAACGATTTAATTGCACAGGGAATTATAAGTGCCGCACATGAAAACGGAATTAACATTCCAAACGATATGCAAATCACAGGTTTTGACGATTCGCTTTCATCTGCGTACTTTATCCCATCGGTCACTACAGTAAGTCAAAACATCGACAAATTGGCAAAGCGTTGTTTTTCAATGCTTATGGATTTAATTAATAAAAAAAGTGCTGTTTCTTCGATAATCGAACAAAACATTATTGCAAGAAACTCCGCAAAAATCAACATATAAAATAAGAAAGGATTTTGAAAATGTATATTGCAAACAAAGAAAGATATGAAACAATGAAATATAACCGTTGCGGAAAGAGCGGTCTGTTACTTCCTGCTTTTTCGCTTGGTTTGTGGCACAACTTCGGCAGTAACGACAGTTACGACAATATGGTTGATTTGCTTACAACAGCTTTCGACCTTGGCATTACTCACTTCGACCTTGCCAACAATTACGGTCCGTATCCGGGCAGTGCCGAAGAAAACTTCGGCAAGGTTTTGAAACACGAACTTGCGCCGTATCGTGATGAATTAATCATCTCAACCAAAGCAGGCTACGGTATGTGGGACGGACCTTACGGCGACCGCGGTTCAAGAAAATACCTTATCGCAAGTCTTGACCAAAGTTTGAAACGTATGGGACTTGAATATGTCGATATTTTCTATCATCACCGTCCCGATCCTGACACACCTATGGAAGAAACAGCGTCGGCACTTGACCATATCGTAAGAAGCGGTAAGGCGCTTTATGTAGGTATTTCAAACTACAACGCAGAACAGACAAAGCAAATGGCTGAAATTATGAAGTCACTTGGCACTCCGCTTGTTATTCATCAACCGCGTTACAATATGTTTGAACGCTGGATTGAAAACGGCTTGCAGGACGTTCTGAAAGAAGAGGGTATAGGTTCAATCTCATTCTGCCCGCTTGCACAGGGACTTCTTACAAATAAGTACATAAACGGTATCCCTGCCGACTCAAGAGCCGCAAAGAGTTCACCGTTCCTTACCAAAGAGGGCATTACAGCCGATAAAATCGAAAAGATTGTTAAGCTGAATAAGATTGCCGAAAACAGAGGTCAGTCGCTTGCTCAAATGGCTTGCGCATGGAATTTGAGAGGCGGCAAACTTACAAGTGTTCTTCTTGGCGCGTCAAAAGCTTCTCAGATTATTGAGAATGTCAACTCACTAAATAATCTTGACTTCACGCAAGACGAACTTAACGCAATCGAAGACGCATTGAAATAATTTGCAATGAGCCTGTCGACAAAATGTCGACAGCTCCAAAAATCACATCTCACGATGTAATTTTTGAGTATTTTCTCAGAGAAAAAATCATAAAGTTCCTCCGAAGTCGAAACTTTAGATTTTAAGCCATTTCTGCCGCACATGTCACCAGAAATGATTGAAACTTGAGGTTGCACCTCAAACTCCCAAAAATAAAGTAGACAAAACCATAGAGGTTTTGTCTACAGTATCCAACCCCATCTGTTTTATAGATGGGGTTTATTTTATCACCACAGGTCCATTACTAAAATCCTTAAATATGGTATTATAAATTCAATACAAATGAAAGAAGGAATTTATAATGAGTACACAAGATTTAAACTATGAGCAACCTACAGTTTCCGACGCAGCCGTTGACAACAGCGACGACTATACCGAATACACTTTTTCAACCACAAAAGGTATGCGTTTCGCTTTAATTGTTACCTACATTCAATATACCATTCTTGCAAAGAATGATTGTATGGAAGTCAAGACATTCCCTAAAAAAGCAAACAAAATGCCTGTTGTCAGATATGATGATATAGCCGCTATGCACGTCAAAAAAGTATATACTTGGTATCATATATGTTGGGCAATTATATGTTGCTGGACTATAATTTTTCCGTTTCTGTTTTTACACTTCGGTTCTAATTACAAATTGGAAATAACATTAAAATCCGGTGCTAAAACATCGGTTTGTGCGTCAAACAAAAATGTTATGAACAATTTTGCAACTGAACTTAACCAAAGAATTATCAAAAAATGCGGTCATTCTGTTTTGATTTAAAACAAAAGACGTATCTCATTTTATTGAGATACGTCTTTTTTCTCGTCATTCACAAATTCCAATGTAAAATCGGGTGCGTTATACACGCTGTCGGGGTTATATTTCATAGTTACGTCCGCTTTAAATTCCGTGTCGTTTTTACCCATCAGCTTATTACATCGCACCTTGTCACCCGCAAGCCATTTTTTGACCATTGTTTGAGTTATCGTTGTTTTCTTAAATAATCCCCTATCGGATTTTTTCCATATAATAAATCCGCAGTTATTATTGCACGAAAATGCTTTCATACTTTCCACAACGTCACCGTTACACTTCGGACATTTTCCGAGCGGTTTCGGCGGTGCAAAAACAAATTGTACGGGATATTGCGATTCTTTATCTACTTTCAATTCAACATCAGCGTCAAATGTCGTGCCGTCGTTCTTCAACAGTTTTTTCATTCTGACACTTTTACCCGCAAGCAATTTTTTAGCCATAGGCAAAGTTATTGTGACATTTGAGAACATACCTTTTGTTTGATTTTTCCAAACAGTGAATTTACAGTTCATCGGCTCACGCCAATTACTGCACCCAAATCCCCTTGTTCCCTCTATAACGTTACCGCCGCAAAGCGGACAAGTTCCGATTACTTCGTGATATTTTTCCGTTACCGCCTTTGTCATAACGGCTTGATTTACCGCAGGATATGAATTAGAAATTACTGTTTTTATCGTATCAAGCACATTGTCCGTAAGCGATTTATACGTCTTATCGCCGGAACGAATATCTTCTTGTATCGCCCACCATTTTGCCGTCATATCAGCTTTCTTGATTTCATCGGGCAATATGCGGTACAGTTCACGTCCAAGCTCCGTTGAAATAAGCCGTTTTCCGTCTTCGGCAACATAGCCTTTTGTTATAAGGCTGTCGATAATCGTACTTCGCGTTGCGGAAGTTCCGATTGAGCCGTTTTCGCCTTTTTTATCCTTATCCTTTTCCAAAAGCATTTTCTTAACTTCGGGATCAGTTACATACTTTGCAATCCTTGTCATATCCTCATTCAAGGTTGCCTTTGTGTATCGTGACGGCGGCTTTGTTTCTTTTTCCTCAAACCGTGCGTCAATCGCAGTTCCCGAATACATACCGTCCGCAATAGAGCTAAGTTCCGTAACTTCTTCGGCTTTTATATCCTTGAATATCGCCGTATATCCTTTTTTCAAAACGACTGTCGAATATGCCACAAGCGTATATTCTCCGTCAAGTTCAATCGTCATTTTTGTTTTTTCTTTAACAGCCTTAGGCAAAAATTGTGCCATATAATATTTACACACCGCAAGATATACATTTTTCTCGTGTTCTGTAAGCTTGTTCAAATCAACCTTGTTATTTGTCGGAATAATCGCAAAATGTGCGGTGATATTTTTATCATTAAAACACTTTGAATGAATTGTCGGGTCAAGTTCGCTTGGCTTGAATTTAATATTCTGCACAACTTGTGCCAACGTTTTAGGCGCCTCTTTAAAATGTTCCTCCGACAGATACTGACAATCCGAACGGTTATACGTTATCGCCTTATGTGTTTCACGAAGTGACTGCGTAATATCCATAACATCGGCAGGGTTATACCCAAAGTGGCTGCTACAATAACTTTGCAATTTTACAAGGTTAAACGGCAACGGCGGGTCTTCATTTACGACTTTCTTTTCGATTTTAATATTGTCAAACCGTTTGTTTATAAGGTCATTTTTTATCTTTTCCGCCTCGTCAAGCTCAGTTATTTGCTTATTTTCAGTACCCTTTTGTTTTTTCTTTGTATATTTTGCGGTAACGGTTTTATTTCCGTCAGCCGTTTCAACATTTACATCGGCAAAAATATCATAATACACAGTCTTTATATGTCCCTCAATCTGCATATCACGTTTTACGACAAGTCCCAAAGTCGGTGTCTGAACACGACCGACTGCAAGCAAAACACCGGAATTTGAGCATGTAAAAAATCGACTCATATTGACGCCGATCATAAGGTCTGCGACACTTCTCGCATATGCCGACCAACCCTCATTCAAGCTGTCGTTGTTATCCGTCATATGTGACAGCGCCTTTACAAGGCCGCCGCGTGTCGTATCACCGGTATTAAGTCTTTTAACAGGCTTTTTATAATCAAACCACCTAAGAATTTCATCAATTAAAAGCTGTCCTTCTTCGTCGGGATCGCCTGCATGTATAACAGATTCCGATTCTTCAAGCAACTCGCCTATAAGTCCGACACGCTGTGCTTTGGTTTCGTAATTTCTGTTTGAATTACTGTCCTCACCCATTTTGAGTTCCCAACTGTCGAAATATATCGGTAAATCGTCAAGCGACCACTTTTTATATTTCATATCATAGTCTTCCGGTTCTTTCAGGCTCAGCATATGACCGAATACCCATGTGACCGCATAGTCGCCTTTTCGTATAAATCTGTTATTTCTCTCTGTAACCTGTCCCGGCAGTGCGTCCGCAATATCTCTGCCCAATGACGGTTTCTCGGCTATTACTAAAATCATATTCCCTCTCAGATAAAAAAGCCGTCCTAAGACGGCTTTTGCTTGTGTTATTTATTATAGAAGATTCTTGCGAAGTTCTTCTCCGCTTAGCTTGCTAAGGTAAGCCGGTGCAACGTCAAATACAGTCTTACAACCGCTTTGTCCCTCTTTGCTCATACGATATGCGGCTCTTGCATATGCAATAAGCACTGATGAAGTAAATTCAGGGTTTGAATCAAGCTTTAGGCTGTATTCAATAATGTGACTATTTTCACCGTTCCAACCTGTCTTACCACATCTGATAACAAATCCACCGTGAGGAATACCGCTGTGGTTAGCCTTTAATTCTTCTTCTGAAATGAAGTTTACAGTTGTATCATAATCTGAGAAATAGTTAGGCATTGTCTTGATTTCATTTTCTATACGAGCCTTATCTGCGCCTTCTTCCGCTACAACATAACATTCACGCGTATGCTTTTGACGAGTTGTAAGTTCAGGGTTTTCACCGTTTCTTACTGCCTTAAGTGCAGAGTCAACAGGAACTGTATATTGCTTTGCATCCTTAACTCCGTCAATTCTTCTGATAGCGTCTGAGTGACCTTGGCTCACGCCTTTGCCCCAGAAAGTATAGTCCTTACCGTCTGAAAGTATAGCATTTGCATAAAGACGGTTAAGTGAGAACATACCCGGGTCCCAACCTACTGAAATTATACCAACGTTGCCGTTAGCCTTTGCAGCTGCGTCAACTGCCGCAAAATGTTCAGGAATTTTTGCGTGTGTATCAAAACTGTCTATAACATTGAAATACTTAACATATTCCGGTGTTTGTTTCGGAAGGTCTGTCGCACTTCCGCCACAAAGAATCATAACGTCGATTTCGTCCTTCATCTTAGGAGCGTCATCAACCGAATAAACCTTAACGCCCTCTGTCATAATCTTAACAGTTGACGGATCACGTCTTGTGAATACACCAGCAAGCTCAACATCATCGTTTTGCTTGATTGCACATTCAATACCGCGGCCAAGATTACCGTATCCCAATATACCTATTTTAATTGCCATTTGTATCACTCCATTGTTTTAAAAATTAACTCTGCCTTACATTTTATCAGATTTTATTTCAAAAAACAATATTTTTTTATAATTTTTTTAAAATTATTAACATCTTATTCTGACCTATGAATTTACAAACACAAAAAAGAATGATATAATGTAATCGTTAAAAATAAAGTAGGAGAGAATTTACATAATGAAAAAAAGTAAAGCGTGGATATTATGGACATTATTTAAGTCTATGTTTGTTTTAAGCTCATGTACATTCGGCGGCGGATTTGTAATCGTTTCATTAATGAAGAAAAAATTTGTTGAGGAGCTGCAATGGCTTGATGAGGACGAAATGCTTGATGTGACCGCAATAACTCAGTCCGCACCCGGTCCGCTGCCCGTCAACGCGTCTGTTATAATCGGTTACAGAATGGCAGGGATTTTAGGCTCACTTTCAGCTGTTTTCGGCACAATATTGCCTCCTATGATTGTACTTTCAATCATATCTCTGTTCTATAACCAATTCCGAACAAACAAATACATAGCCGTTGCACTTCAAGTTATGCGTGCAGGCGTTGCGGCAGTTATATTTGACGTTGTTATAAATCTTGCGAAAAACGTATTCAAAACCCGCAGAATTTTATATATCGCAATGATGATTATTGCGTTTGTATGTACTTATTTTTTAGGGGTAAGCGCTATGATAGTCATACTCGTATGTCTTGGAATAGGCCTACTCGATTTACTTGTGTCGGTTTTAAAAGAGAAACATAAAAAGGAGATTGGATAATGCTTTTACTGAAATTATTTTTTTCATTTATACAAGTCGGTCTGTTCAGTGTCGGCGGCGGTTATGCCGCAATTCCGCTTATTCAGGAACAAATAGTAAACATACACCACCTTATGACTATGGAGGAATTTTCCGACCTTATCACAGTTGCGGAAATGACCCCGGGTCCTATATCCATAAATTCATCAACATTTGTCGGTATGCGTATCGCCGGTATAGGCGGTGTGTTGCTTTGCTCGCTCGGATGTATCATTCCGTCATTTGTCATATGCTTTATACTCGCATATTTCTACTATAAATACCGCACTGTCGGCGGAGTTCAGACGGTTTTATCCGCCCTTCGTCCTGCTGTTGTCGCACTTATAACCTCCGCAGGCACATCTATACTAATGCTCGCGCTTTTCCAAACCGATATTTTTTCTGCATCGTTAAAAGATATTCGTTTTGTCGAACTCGGTATATTCCTTGTGGCGCTGTTTTTACTCAGAAAATTTAAAACGAACGCAATTACAATTATTCTTGGCAGTGGTGTTGTCGGAACGTTGATTTATATGCTTTTGGGAATGGTATAATATTTCTTTAAAATTTACACTAAAATAGTGGACTTTTATTGATTTTTGTATTATAATAGTGATTGTCGAAAAAACATATTAAAACGGAGGATTATTATGATAAGACAAGTTATAAAAATAGATGAAGATAAATGTACAGGTTGCGGTATTTGTGCCGATGCCTGTCAAGAAGGTGCAATAGGGATTGTTGACGGCAAGGCAAAGCTTTTGCGTGACGATTACTGTGACGGTTTAGGAAACTGCTTACCTACCTGTCCGACTAATGCGATTTCTTTTGAAACCCGTGAAGCCGCCGCATTTGATGAAGATGCGGTAAAGCAAAATATGCAGAAAGCAAAAGAACAAGAAAAGCCTGCGTTTGTCTGTCCGGGCAGTATGGCAAAAGCTATAAAGCACAATCCTGAAACAAGCACGCCTGTTTCAACGAGCCAACTTTCACAATGGCCGGTACAAATCAAACTTGTACCTGTCAACGCACCGTATTTTGACAATGCCAATCTTCTTATTGCGGCAGATTGCAGTGCATACGCTTACGGCAATTTTCACAACAAGTTTATAAAAAACAGAATTACACTAATCGGTTGTCCGAAACTTGACGATATTGACTACACCGAAAAATTGCAAGCGATTATCGAAAGCAACAACATTAAGAGCGTTACGATAGTTCGTATGGAAGTTCCGTGTTGCGGCGGTATTGAGTATGCCGCAAAAACAGCGTTGCAAAACAGTGGTAAATTCATTCCGTGGCAAGTTTATACAATCGGTACAAACGGTGAAATTTTAGATTAATTTATTAACATAAAAAAGAGAATGCTATGAACCGACCCCCAAAAGTTAGACCAAAAATCTAACTATTGGGAGGTCGGTTTTT
>ERZ773252.403-NODE-403-length-52298-cov-6.232376_pt1 | contig 52298 bp, 42 predicted proteins | sample MGYA00580517_ERZ773252 | MGnify/ENA primary metagenome ERZ773252 (study PRJEB29015, sample SAMEA2737766) | human gut metagenome | biome: human gut; feature: human-associated habitat; material: faeces | place: China | collected 2012 ...
GGTCTGGGGATTCCGCTGTCGGCGATGATCGTTCTGGGAAGACTTGCAAGTGCCCTGTTTTATCTTGTGATCATCTATCTGGGAATGCGTCATCTGAAGTCTGGCAAAATGATCATGGCAGCCGTGGCACTGATGCCGGGAGCGGTGTTTATTGTATGTAATTATAATTATGACTACTGGCTGATCTCGCTGATCGCCTATTCCATTGCCTATCTGATCGGGGAATACCAGCATCCCGAAAAGATACTGACCCTTAAGGATATTATATTGATCTTTGGAACGTTCCTGATCGGTATGATCGTGAAGCCGGTATATATTCCGCTTCTGGGTCTGGCAGCCTTTCTGCCTGCCTGCAAGTTCAAAAATGTCAAATGGCGCCGGATCTACCGATGCTTCTTTGGAGGCATTGTCATTCTGGCGGTTATCGGATTCTCGGTTCTGATCTTCGGAGGCGGTCTGGGCAGAGGCGATATCCGCGGAGGCGAGGATGTCAATGCGGTTGGACAGATTCAGTATATTATGGCCAATCCAAAGAAATATACGGAGGTGCTTCTGTTCTTCCTGCGTTATCAATATCTGAACCCGACTATGTTTAAGACATTTATTGTCCAGACAGCATATTATCTGAGTATTCCGACACTGGGAATGCCTTGTATTATATGGCTTGTGGCTGTAACGATCCTTGACCGCCGCAAGGAGGATGTGAAAACCGTAGGCTGTCCGGTTAAGATCGCGATTTTACCGCTGGCGTTTATCACCGCATGCTGTGTTGCAACGGCAATGTATGTAATGTTTAGTGCCGTAGGTTCTGCCTCTATTGAGGGATGTCAAGGACGCTATCTCTGGCCGATCGTGACACCGCTCTTTTTGACACTGGGACAGATCCGGTTCCTGACCATTCCGAGAAGCGATAAGGTGGATCGCTATATTCAGGGAGCGTCTATGGTGATATCCATTGCACTTGCAAGCTGCATGATTACAGAGTTCCTGTAAAATGGAAATAATGAATGATAGGAGTACATTTATATGAAAAAGATTATTGTCATTCCGGCATACAATGAAGAGGGAAATCTGGAGAAGACGGTGCGGGATATCAGGGAGAACGCACCTGACTTTGATTATATTATTGTGAATGACTGCTCCACAGACAACACCCTGGGGATGTGCCGGGAAAAGGGCTTCAGCTATCTGAACCTTCCGGTCAATCTGGGCATTGGCGGAGCTGTTCAGACGGGATATCGTTATGCCTATTATCATGGCTATGACCTGGCTGTGCAATTCGATGGGGATGGACAGCACAGTGCCAAATTTCTTGCTCAGATGGCAAAGGTTCTGGAGGAGACAGAGTCTGACATGGTGATCGGTTCCCGTTTTATAGAAAAGGAAGGGTTCCAGTCATCAGGACTTCGACGGATAGGTATACGATATTTTTCATTGCTCATTAAGCTGTTGACCGGTAAAACGGTGACAGATCCTACGTCGGGAATGCGGATGATCAACCGGAAGCTGTTAAAGAAATTCACCAATGAATATCCAAAGGATTATCCGGAGCCGGAGAGCGTTGTGACAGTATTGTCTGAGAAGCATAAAGTGACGGAAATACCGGTTGTGATGAACGAGAGAGAAGAGGGAATCTCCTCTATTTCGTTAAGGAACAGTGTTTATTATATGATCAAGGTAAGTTTTGCCGTAGTGATCGCCCGAATGAAAAAATAAAGGAGAAGGATAATGTCTGTAAAGCTTCAAATTTTGTTGATCGTCGTTATCTTGATAGCGATGATGTATATTATTAATTTAGTTCGAAAAAAGATTATAGATTTCCGCTATGCATTATTATGGCTGCTTGTGGCACTGTGTGTTCTGGTGCTCACGATCTTCCCACGCTTACTGATCCTGCTGTCGGGAGCACTGGGGATTACATCGGCGGTCAATATGCTGTTTTTCCTGGGCTTTTGTCTGTCGATCGTTGTGATCTTTTCCTTATCCATTGCGGTCAGCAATCTTCAGGACAAGGTAAAAAAGACAGCACAGGAGATTGCCATTATCCGGAAGGATATGTACGATACTTATCAGAAGCTGGAAGCGGAAATCAAAGAAGAAAAATAACGAAGTACCTTAATATGGGAGAATGAGTATCAATATGAGTGGAATTACAGAGAAGAAACAAGGCCTTTATCTGGAAAGTCAGCTTCGCCGGAAAAGCAACAATCTGGATCTGATGAAATTTCTGGCTGCCTGGCTTGTGATCGTACATCATTCCTTTGATCTGAATGGGTCCAATGGAGAGTGGATCCGGGTGATCACGGGGCAGCAGCTGGATTTTGGAACCATGGCAGTCAGCCTGTTCTTTTTGGCCAGCGGTATTTTTATTGCCAAAAGCATGGAACGGACCCAAAAAGCCGGGAAGTTTTTTAAGGCACGTTTCCGCCGGGTGTGGCCGCCTCTGGCAGCAGTAGTGGTCCTTTCGATCATTATGGGTGCATGTATTACGACACTTCCTCTGGGAGAATATTTCACCAGCAGCATGACGTGGCGTTATCTTCTCAATGCCATATTTGTATTGCAGCATAATCTGCCGGGTGTTTTTTCGCACAATTTCTATGGAAGTGTGGTCAATGGGGCATTGTGGACACTGCCGGTAGAGGTTCTCTGCTATGTGGCGTGTTATGTGATCTACCGGCTGGGACTTCTGCAAAAAAAGAGAATTCTCGGTGTGATGGCATTGTATCTGGCTGCTGCGGTGATCGGCTTCCGGATTTGTTCAATGCTTGGGATCGGACTTTTAAGCGCAGCACTCCGTCCGGTATATTTCTTTTTGCTGGGGCACGTTTTATATGTATACCGGGATAAGGTACCGGTTGATTTCCGGCTGTTTCTCCTCTCGCTGGCAGGGATGGTGGTCAGCTTCCTTTTATCCATGCCCGTTGCCGCAGTCTGGATCTTTTATCCTTATGTGCTGGTATATCTGGCATTTATGGGAAAGCAGTGCAGCAGCCGACTGGCGTTTGGAGGACGTTTTTCCTATACGATATACCTGTGTGCTTTTCCGTTACAGCAGTTATTGATTTATTGTTTTGGCGGGCGAATGGATGTGTATGTGCATATGGGGCTGGCATTGGTTCTGACGACGGCAGCAGGTGCTGTATTACATTATGCAGCGGAGAGATAACGGGGGACAGATTATGGATAAAGTATCAATTATTATTCCGGTATATAATGCAGAAAAATATCTGCGGAAATGTCTGGACAGTGTGATGAGTCAGGATTACGGAAGCTATGAGGTCATCTGTGTCAACGACTGCAGTCCGGATAACAGCCGGGAGATTCTGGAGGAATACCGGGGAAAATATCCGGAGAAGATTGTTGTATTAGAAAATGAAGAGAACATGGGACAGGGAAGAAGCCGGATGCGTGCGCTGAAACAGGCTTCCGGAGAGTATTTCATGTTTGTGGACAGCGATGATTATATTGCGCAGGACTATATTTTCAGATTTATGTCAGAGGTGGAAAAGGAGCCATATGATATTGTGGTGGCCGGATTTACCAAGGATATTGAGGGAAAAAAGGTTCTACATGATATTAAAGACAGTGCCTGGACGCTTGTCTGCTATCCGCTGGCATGTGCCAAAATGTTCCGGACAGCATTTATCCGGGAGCACGACATTGACTTTTCCAAGGTGCGGGTAGGAGAAGACATTTATTTTAGTATTGCTATCTTTTATGAAAATGTGAAATACAAGATCATTCACTATTTTGGATATTATTACCGGTTTAATGCATTCTCCACAACGGAATCCCTGACCTATGACAGAGAGCATGAAAAATACGTTGCGGAGATGTTCCGGGTATTTCTGGAAAAATATGATCTGCAGAAGATCTCCGAGGAAAAGAGACGGATGATCGAGTACACCTATGTAGCCAATATGGTGAATGCTCTGATCACATATGGTCATGGCTGTCATCCGGCCAAGATGAAGAAGAAATATCAGTTCTGGCTCGGAGATATGAAGCAGAAGTTTCCGGACTACAAAAGAAATCCTTATTATGGCATTTTTAAACCAAAAGGACAGAGCAGCAAAATACGTCTGGGCGTTGGTGTTACCATGCTGCTGCACAGGGTTCATCTGGACACCCTGATGTTCCGGATCATATCCTGGTTATAATTTGCAAGAGACAGATGAAAGTGGAAGGCGGCGTTGATAAAATGGAAAATCAATTGAAAGAACATACCTTTGTCATATGTGCATATAAAGAAAGTGAATATCTGGAAGAATGTATTCAATCCCTGCGTGGCCAGAAGCTGCGCTCAAAGATCATTATGGTGACTTCAACGCCAAATGACCGGATCCGGAAAATGGCAGATCAGTATCAGATCGAGCTGTATATCAATGAAGGGGAATCCGGTATTACCCAGGACTGGAATTTTGGACTGGAGCATGTGCATACAAAGTATGCCACGATCGCCCATCAGGATGACACATATGAACCGGCATATCTTCAGACGGTATTGGCAGAGATGGAAAAGGCATCACACCCATTGATCGGATTTACCGGCTATTCGGAACTGCGAAACGGAGAAAAGGTATATAAAAATGTCAATCTGAATATCAAAAGAAAAATGCTGGCGCCCCTTAAGGTCAAAGGATTTCAGGGAAGCCGGTTTGTCCGCCGGAGAATTTTATCTCTGGGTGATCCGATCTGTTGTCCGGCGGTGACCTTTTGCATGGACAATCTGCAGAAACCGATCTTTCAAAATGGGTTCCGAAGCTGTGAAGACTGGGAGGCGTGGGAAAATATTTCCAGACAGAAGGGGCAGTTTGTCTATTGCGGGGAGCCTCTGATGAGCCACCGGATCCATGAAGAGTCTGCAACGACTGCGATTATTGGAGACAATGCACGGCAGAAAGAAAATTACATTATGTATTGTAAATTCTGGCCGCCTGTGATCGCCGGACTGATCAATAAATTTTACAGCAGATCCGAGAAATCCAATGAGCTTTCATAGGAATCGTATGGCAGACAGAAAACGGACAGGAAACCGGAGGTTATAATGGAGAGAAAAGAATATTTTACATTCATTGTTTTACACTATAATTGTTTTGAGGAAACCCAGGAGTGTGTTGACTCGATCCTGGCACTGGAACACAGTGACTGTGTGAAGATCGTTGTGATGGATAATGCTTCTGTCAATGATTCTTTGGGACGTCTTCAGGAGATGTATCAGTCCAATGAGCAGGTGTATATTCTCCATAATGAAAAAAATCTTGGATTTTCTGCGGGAAATAATATTGCCTACGATTATGCTGTGAAGCACTGGGATAGCAGCTTTGTGGTATTTGCCAATAATGATCTGCTGTTTCGGGACCGGGAGTTTATCCGGAAAGTACGCGGGGAATATGAAAAAAGTCATTTTGGCATTTTAAGTCCCGATGTATTTCACACAACTCTGAAAATCCATCAGAGTCCCATTGATGAAAATATGGTTCTTCCGAAGAATAGAGTGCGAAGAACTATTTTATTTAATACACTGGCTTTGTGGTTTTATCCGCTTTATTATGCGCTGCTGGGGAAAAACAGTAAGGATGTCGCTCTTTCCGTGACAGATCTGTCCTATCGGAAGAATATTGCGCCGATGGGAGCGTGCCTGATCTTTTCCAGAGAGCTTATGGACCGCAAGCCGGTTATTTTTTCGCCGGAGACTTATTTTTATTATGAAGAATACATTTTAAGCTTCTGGTGCCGGAAGAACAACGTGGATATTGTATTTCAGCCGGATATCCAGGTGCTTCACAATCATGGCAAAGCTACCAAAAGTCTGGGAGATCACAGAAGGGTTATGAAGTTTCGGATGAAAAATATTCTGCAGGCTGCAAAGGTTTATTATAGGCTGCTCAAAGAGGAGGATATATGAAAGGTTTTTTAGAATTTATTTATCTGGTATGGAAACGAAAGGTTGTCTGGCGTTTTCGCAACAAACATAACGGAGCCAGATGCACGAATGTTTATGATATTGACTGTGTCCGGGTGGGAAGATATACCTACGGTCCCATTGACATAGAAATGACACGGCGGGATGTCATGCTGACCATAGGAAGCTTCTGCTCTATTGCCAATGGCGTGAAGTTTATTCTGAGTGCAGAGCATCCCATGGATCATTTACTGACATATCCGGTACAGGAGCTGATCACGCGGGATGGGATGGATGCCCGGTCTAAGGGAGATATCCGGGTGGATGATGATGTATGGATCGGCTGCGGTGCCATGATCATGTCCGGTGTGCATATCCATCAAGGTGCCGTTGTGGCAGCCGGAGCGATTGTGACAAAGGACGTGCCGCCCTATGCGATTGTCGCGGGAGTGCCGGCAAAGGTTCTGGGATACCGGTTTGACGAGGAGCTTCGCGGGAAACTGCTGGAGATCGATTTTTCGCAGATTGACGAGGCATTTGTGAAAGAGCACCGGGATCTGTTTGTCGAGAGTCAGAAGGATTTTGTAAAGTATCTGGAGGAACTTCCAAAAAAAATGGGGGACAAGGAGAATGAAACCACTCGTTAGTATTTGTATACCAACCTATAACCGGGTAGAGCAGCTGAAGATAACCATGGAATCCATTATGGCACAGCCGGAATTCCGGGAAGGAAAGGTGGAAATCGTGATATCGGATAATGCTTCCGACGACGATACAGAGCAAATGGGAAGACAATATGCCGGTCAGTCTGATCATATTGTCTATTTCCGGAATGAACAAAATGTAAGAGATTGGAATTTCCCGCTGGCACTCAGCCGGGGAACCGGAATTCTCCGCAAATTAAATAACGATACCTTATGTCTGAATAAGGATACCTTAAGGCTTCTCTGTAATCTGGCAGAGGAATATCAGGAAAGCAGACCATGCATTTTTTTAAGCAACGGACAGGGAAAGGGACAAAGCCGGGAGCGTTTTTCTTTCCGGGACTTTGTTGTGACAGAAGGGCATTATGTCACCTGGATCGGCGGATTTACTATCTGGGAGGATGACTGCGCAGCACTGGAGAAGGATACGGCGGGCTGTGAGCTGTCTTTGTGGCAGGTTCGTAAAATCTATGAAACAGCATATCGCAAAAATGACATTGTCGTATGCAATCAGAGGATCGGAAGATCTCTGTCACCGGCCAAAAAGGATGTCAGCTATGGGCTGTATCAGGTCTTTTATGTCAATTACATGAAGCTGCTGGAGCCCTATGAACAAAATCAGGCACTTAGCGCAGAGGATATGGAAATCATTCAGAAAAATCTTCTGATCAACTTCTTTACAGAATGGATGATCAACTGGGAATTGTCCATGACGGATGCCCAGTATTCCGCTACGGAAAATCTCAAGGAGCTGGTATCAAAACAGTACCGGGACAAGCCGTACTGGAAGGAATATCAGAAGCTGTACCGCAGAAGATATCATTTTATGAAAATGGTCAATAAGCTGATGGAAATTAAGAATTTTATATGCAGGAAGTAAAAATATGAAAGAAACAAAAAATGTAAACAAAAATGCGGTATTTAATACCATAAAATCAATATGCTCTATTATATATCCATTGATCACATTTCCTTATATTTCCCGCGTCTTAATGAGAGAAAATGTAGGAAAAATTGATTTTGGTGCTTCCATTATCAGTTATTTTTCGTTGATCGCATCTCTGGGGGTGACGATCTATGCGGTCCGGGAGTGTGCGAAGGTAAGGGAAGACCGGAGTGAGCTGAGTAATATGGCAAGCCAGATCTTTTCTATTAATCTGTTTTCTACGCTGATCGCATATCTCGCTCTGGGAGTAACCCTGATCGTGGCAAAGCCGCTGGAAAATTACCGTCTTTTGATCTGCATTCAGAGTGCGTCGATCCTGTTTACGACACTGGGAACGGATTGGATCAATACAGCGATGGAGGATTTCCGGTATATTACGGTGAGAACCGTGGCAGTGCAGTGTCTTTCCATCGTACTGCTGTTTCTTTTTATTCACCGTCCGGAGGATTATCTGAAATATGCGGTGATCAGTGTCATTGCCTCCAGTGGAGCATATCTGATCAATATTCCTTACCGCAGAAAGTTTTGTGACATTCGTTTTACGCGGAATTTAAATCTCAAAAAACATCTTCCGCCCATTTTTTTGCTGTTTGCCATGATCTTGTCACAGACGATCTACTGCAATTCAGATATGACCATGCTCGGTCTGATGAAAGACGCTTCGGAGGTCGGTCTGTACAGTACCTCTGTAAAAATTTACAATCTGGTCAATACGGTGATCGCATCTGTGGCATGGGTTGTAATGCCGCAGCTGTCCGAAAATTTTGCCAAAAAGAATTATGATGAGATCAACCGTCTTTTAAAATATTCTTTAAATTTTATCATTGTTTTGGGCCTTCCTTGTCTGGCGGGATTAAATGTGGTAACGGGAGCGATCATTGAGGTGATCGCCGGCAGAGACTTTCTGGGAGCCGTAACCTCCCTTCACATTTTGACCATTGCGCTGCTGTGTTCCTTTATCGGAGGCTGGATGGGCAATATGATCATGATTCCCAGCGGCAGGGAAAGTGTCTGCCTGCGGGCAGGAATCGTATCGGCACTGATCAATATTATTCTCAATCTGGTGCTGATTCCGCGGTATGGTCTGAATGGAGCGGCGACGACAACCGCGATTTCAGAGTTTCTCGGCATCTGCATACAGATCCCGTATATGGATAAAAACATCAGGGTGCATGGAATATGGAACATGCTTAAAGGTCCTGTTCTTGGAGTGATCGCGATCGGTCTGATCGGAACGGTATGCACCTCGGTTTTCCAGTCTTCCTTTGTGATCCTGGCAGCAGCCGTTCTGGCAAGTGCTGTCGTATATCTGCTGATCCTGATCCTGGTAAAAAATGAATTTGTGATGGCATTTCTGGCACCGGTTCTTCACAGGAAGAAGTAACGGCAGATCTGCCGATCATCGGTGGTTGTCATATGGCAGACGGGATGTTATAATGAAAATTGGAGTATTTTCACGATGATAGACAGGGAAAAGGAGTATTACATGAAAACGGATAAGATAAAAAACAAGCTGACCAGTCCGGCGAGCCGCAGAACCCTATGGGATCTGGGGATTATTTTGATGATCGTTACCGTGGCAGTATTGACAGCATATAGTGTAAATGGCATTTATCCTTTTGGCAGCCAGTCCATTGCCAGAGGAGACATGGTACAGCAGACGATTCCTGCGGGGATGTATTATGTATGGGATGTCCTTCATGGAAAAGCAAATCCGTTTTTTACATGGAATTCCGGTCTGGGCATGAACATTTCAGGCGCTGTTTCTCTGGGAGCCCTGTTCAGCCCGCTAAATCTCTTTTTATATTTTTCGACCCGTTCCTATTTGTATCAGTTTGTCAATATTCTTATGATATTAAAAATGATCGCGATTGCTTATGCGATGTATTTTTACCTGAGAAAATATGACACAGAGAGGATCGCTTATGTGATCGGCAGCGTATTGTACGCATTTGGGGCAGCATCTCTGGTTCATTTTCAGATTATGCTGGTAATGGATGCGGCATTTCTGCTTCCGTTGATCATGATTGGTATAGACCGTATTTTTGAGGACAGGGGCTCTCTGTTCTTTATTGTATTTTTTACGATGGCTATGATGGTAAATGTATATACAGGCTGTATTACATTGATCTATCTGCTGTTATCCGCCGGTGCCAGAACATTTCTGGAGGATGACAGAGACAAGGCCATCAAAAAGAAACGGATTCTGCGTCTGGGAGTATCGGTCGTGGTCTCGCTGCTTCTGAGTGCAGTGATCGTCCTTCCGGCATTACGGAGTATTATGGAGGCACCCCGCAGTGGTGACGGCAATTTCTTAAACACATATATGACTGCATTGCAGGCACAGTGGAGTGACTATGAGTGGAGCATGGTTGAGAGAATGTGCGTAAACATGGCACTTCCTGTTGCAGCGATTATTGGTTTTGTAATTTTGGCAGCAAGATCTTCCGGATATGTCAAAAAGTACCGTGGTCATATTTTTGTAGTGATCGCCCTGCTTTTATCGGTGATCATTCCTTCGGTGGAGCTTTTGTGGCACGGTGGCAGCAGAGCAAGCTGGCCGGTCCGCTTTATCTATGTGATCTCCTTTGTATTGATTGATTTTGCAATGCTGCTTTATCAGGATCACAGAGACAGAGAAAGTAAACCTTCGAAGACATCTACAGACCGGTGGCTTTCTGTCGTGATCAGTCTTGTGGTATGTATTGCCGCAGGCAGGATCTTTTACAAAATATACGAGGCATATTGTGGTCAGGCGGCATATGCAACACTGGGGGACGGTTTTCTGTGCCTGCTGGTGGAAGCGGTGTTTGCCGGAATATATGTATTTCTGTTAAAGAGTCACAGGAACAGAATTGCGGTGCTGGTGGTTTTATGTGCGCAGCTTGCAGTTACCTCTGTGGTCAGCTTTGCACCAAACAAAGAGAACTCCACAGTTTTTTCTTCCGGATATCTGGAGCAGGCCAATAATGTTGCCAAAAATATGGAGACGGAAACCGAAGCGTTTGAACGAATAAAAAATACCGATTATAAGATTGACCATATTCACTATCCTCTGGTGCTTGGCAAACAGGCGATTTCCAACTACTGGCATGTGGTCAGTCCCGATCTGCAGCCAAACTTTTCGGCACTGGGCTATTCCATTAACTGGACGCAGTTATTGGATGCCGGAGGAACGATCTTTTCCGATACGCTGTTACATATCCAGTATGATCTCAGCTACCGGGAGCTGCCGGGAAGCATGTATCGTCTGTGTGAAAATATAGACAATGGCAATGGAGAACAGATTGGATTATATCAGAATAATCTGGAGTTGCCGTTTGCAATACAGACAGATACACAGGAGCTTGCAGCATCCGGAGAAAAGTTTGACACGCAGAATGCCTTATACCAGGCGATAACCGGAAGCAGTGATACGCTGATCCGGGATGTTTCGGCGGATATTAACGGAAGCGTGTACAGTACACAGGTTGGAGCCGGCAGAAAGGTTTTGTATTTCTATGGAACCAACAGCACAGAGCAGCCGGTATCCATACTGGTAAACGGAGAGCAGATTTATATTCCGAACTCCGACACGTCGGAAAATATCAGCTATCCAAAGGATTTTGGCAATGGACTGATCTGCCTTGGAAGTTTTGAAAATGAGACGGTAGAGGTACAGTTTAGTGGTGATGTGGATGCCTCTCTGCTTCATCTGGGATGGCTGGATTATGATATGCTGAAATCAGCGGCTGAGTCTATTCAGAAGGACAATGGAGACATTACCCTGTTAAAGCAGAAGCATGCGGGGGTACGTCTGAAAATAGAAAATGTAACAAAGGATTATGTATTTTTGCCGATTTCCTATGATAAGGGATGGAGCTGCAAGGTCAATGGCAAGAAGGTAACCATTCGTTCCATTGACGGAATGATGTCTGTTCCGGTGGAAAAGGGCAGCGACAGTATTGTGTTGAAATACTGTCCAAGTGGCAGAAAAGCAGGAATTGTGATATCGCTTATTACATTGCTTGTGTGTCTGGCCGGTGCATATCTTTTGAAAAAGGGAAAGATCACACAGGATCAGAAGGGCATTGTGATCCTGAGCAGCGTGGCGTATGAGATTTTTGGTATTGTCTATGCGGTATTTGTGGCTGTATTGTTTGCCGTACCGGTGCTGTATTATCTGAAAGGGATATTGATCAGCACACAGCAATAGATGGATCTGTTCATTACAATAGAAAGAAAGTGGAGGGAATGTTAAAAAATGAAGGTTGTATTATTAGTAGGGGGAAAAGGAACCCGCATATCTGAGGAATCCCAGTATAAGCCGAAGCCAATGGTAGAGATCGGAGGCAATCCGATCCTGTGGCACATTATGAAGGAATATTCTTATTATGGATTTAACGATTTTATTATCTGTGCCGGTTATAAGCAGCACATGATCAAGGAGTGGTTTTCAAACTATTTCCTGTATCACAGTGATGTGACATTTGATTATACAAGCGGTCAGAAGACGGTGACAGTTCATGACCATCATTGTGAGCCATGGAAGGTAACCGTGGTGGATACCGGTCTGGAAACCATGACCGGAGGAAGAGTAAAGCGGATCCAGCCGTATGTGGGTGACGAACCGTTTATGCTGACGTATGGTGACGGTGTCTGTGATGTAGATATTGCCAAGCTGCTGGAGTTCCATAAGGAGCATGGCAAAAAGGCAACGCTGACTGCCGTAATGCAGGAGCAGCAGAAGGGTGTGCTGAACATTGGCGGAGATAATGCCGTGAAGTCCTTCCGCGAGAAGAACATTTCGGACGGAGCGCCGATCAATGCTGGATATATGGTATTGGAGCCGGATATCTTTGATTATATCGACGGGGACGAAACAATCCTGGAGAGAGAGCCGTTAGAGCGTCTGGCAGCAGAGGGTGAGTTAATGTCCTATATGCATAAGGGATTCTGGCAGTGTATGGACAACAAGCGTGAGATGGACATGCTGGAGCAGTATCTGCGGGCAGGCAATGCTCCGTGGAAGAAATGGGAAGACTAATTGCAGAAAGGAAAAAACAATGGATACATCATTTTATAAAGGAAAGAGAGTGCTGGTTACAGGCCATACCGGTTTTAAGGGAAGCTGGCTCTGCCGTATCCTGATCAAAGCAGGAGCGGTGCTTACGGGATATTCCATGGAGCCGCCGACAGACCCGGATCTGTTTTCAATCGCGGATCTGGAGCCGCATATGAATTCGGTGATCGGAGATATTCGTGATCTGGCACATTTACAGCAGGTATTTCAGGAGGCACAGCCGGAGATCGTGCTGCATCTGGCAGCACAGCCTATCGTCCGTGATTCTTATAAGGATCCGGTATATACCTATGAGACAAACGTCATGGGAACGGTCAACATCTGTGAATGCGTCCGTCAGAATCCGTGTGTCAAAAGCTTTCTCAACGTAACTACGGACAAGGTATACGAAAATAAAGAATGGGAATGGGGATATCGGGAGAATGAGCCGTTGGATGGTTATGATCCATATTCCAACAGTAAATCCTGTTCTGAGCTTGTGACGCACAGTTATATCAATTCGTTCTTTCAGGACAGAGATCTGGCGGTATCCACAGCGAGAGCCGGTAATGTGATTGGTGGCGGCGATTTTGCCAATGACCGCATTATTCCGGATTGCGTCAGAGCAATGCAGAAGGGCAGCTCCATTGGTGTGAGAAATCCATATTCCACCAGACCGTTTCAGCATGTGCTGGAGCCTCTGGGAGTTTATCTGCTCATTGCCCAGAAGCAGTATGAGGACAAAAGCTATGCGGGCTTCTATAATGTGGGACCGGATGAATGTGACTGTGTCACCACAGGACAGCTTGTAGATCTGTTCTGTAAATACTGGGGAGACGGTGCAGCCTGGGAGAATCAGGCAGAGGAAAATGCCCCTCATGAAGCCAATTTCCTGAAGCTGGATTGCAGCAAGGTAAAAAGAGTCTTTGGATGGGCTCCGCGCTGGCATATTGAAGAATGTATGGACATGACCTGCCGTTTCAGCAAGGAATGGCTTGCAGGCGGAGATATTCCGGCGGAGATGGATCGGGAGATTGAGGCATTTTACGCACAAAAAGAATCGTAAGAGGTTCGCAAGCATAAAACAAATATGAAAGATGTGCAGGCAGCACAGAATGGAGGCAGTATGTTCGAAAACAAAACAGAACAGCAGGCAAAAGATGAAATCTTAAAGATGGTGGCAGAGTATTGTGACACCTATCACAATAAAAAAGAATATCACGAGGGAGACAGAATCCCATACGCATCCCGTGTGTATGATCACGAGGAAATGTGCAATCTGGTAGATTCCGCACTGGAGTTCTGGCTTACATCCGGACGTTATACAGATGAATTTGAAAAGAAGTTTGCAGAGTATCTTGGGGTACGTTACTGTGCTCTTGTAAACTCCGGATCTTCCGCAAACTTAGTAGCATTTATGACATTGACTTCTCCTTTGCTGGGAGACCGCAAGATCAATCGTGGTGATGAGGTGATCACGGTGGCAGCAGGCTTCCCAACCACGATTGCGGCAATGATCCAGTATGGTGCTGTTCCGGTTTTCGTGGATATGACGATTCCACAGTACAATATTGATGTAACACAGCTGGAGGCGGCGCTTTCTGATAAGACAAAGGCAGTGATGATCGCGCATACACTGGGTAATCCGTTTGATCTGGCGGCTGTGAAGGCATTCTGCGACAAGCATAATCTGTGGCTGGTAGAGGATAACTGTGATGCGCTGGGTTCTACCTATACCATTGACGGTGTGACAAAGCAGACCGGTACTATCGGTGACATTGGAACCTCCAGCTTTTATCCGCCACATCATATGACCATGGGCGAGGGTGGAGCTGTTTATACGGACGATCCTCTTCTGAATAAGATCATCCGCTCCATGCGTGACTGGGGACGTGACTGCATCTGTTCCTCCGGCCGTGACAATATGTGTGGACACCGTTTTGACGGACAGCACGGAGAGCTTCCATTTGGATATGATCATAAGTATGTATATTCTCATTTTGGATATAACCTTAAAGCAACTGATATGCAGGCAGCGATCGGCTGTGCACAGTTGGAGAAGTTCCCATCCTTTGTGGAGCGCAGAAAGCATAACTTTAACCGTCTGAAAGCAGGCCTGAAAGAGGTGGAGGACAAGCTGATCCTTCCGGAGCCATGTGAGAATTCAGACCCAAGCTGGTTTGGATTTTTGCTGACCTGCCGTGAGGGTGTGGAAAAGAATCACGTCGTACAGTATCTGGAGAAGGAGGGTGTTCAGACCCGTATGCTTTTTGGCGGCAATATGCTCAAGCAGCCTTGCTTCAGTGAGCTCAAGAAAGCCGGAGAGGGATATCGTGTGATCGGAGATCTGCCTGTGACAGACCAGATCATGACAGATACCTTCTGGATCGGAGTATATCCGGGTATGACCGATGAAATGATCGATTATATGATCCGTAAGATCAAAGAAGCAGTACAATAAGTGAAATACAAAATACAGATTCCCGGCAGTCATGGCTGCCGGGGATATTTTGAAATAAATTTCAAAGGATGACTGGAATAGACGGTCAGAATGGAGGCAGCATGAAACAACGATTAGCAGATTATGTAGCAGATTTTTTGGTAGATCACGGAATAAAGGACTGTTTTATGGTGACAGGCGGTGGCGCCATGCATTTAAATGATGCGCTGGGTCATAAGGACGGGATGCACTGTCTGTACAATCATCATGAGCAGGGCTGTGCTATTGCCGCAGAGGCATACTCGCGGATTCATAACACAATGGCAGCTTTGTGTGTGACCACCGGTCCGGGAGGAACCAATGCGATTACTGGTGTTGTTGGTGCATGGCTTGATTCTGTACCGATGTTTGTAATTTCCGGTCAGGTCAGATATGATACAACTGCACGTTATATGAGTCAGTACACGGATGGTCTGCCACTTCGTGCCGTGGGAGATCAGGAGTTTGATATTACGAAGTCTGTGGACAATATGTGTAAGTATGCGACAATGATCGAAGATCCGATGCAGATCCGTTATGCGCTGGAAAAGGCATATCATCTGGCCACAACCGGCAGAAGAGGACCGGTCTGGATCGATATTCCGGTCAATTATCAGGGATGTTATATCGAGACAGAGGACCTGAAGGGATACGATCCGGCAGAGGATGAGGCTGCAATGCCGGTGCCGGTAGAGGAGTCTGTGATCCGCGCGGTGATCGACAAGGTACGTCAGGCAAAGCGTCCGGTACTTTATGCGGGAAATGGTATTCGTCTCTCTGAGGGCTATGAGGCATTCCGGAAGGTGGTAGAGCTGTTAGGAATTCCTGTGGCAACCTGCTGGGATTCCATTGATGCCATTGAGACAGCACACCCTCTTTATGTGGGACGTGGCGGTATTATGGGAGACCGTGCCGGCAACTTTGCCGTACAGAATGCCGATCTTGTGCTTGCCGTAGGAAACCGTCTGTCCATCCGCCAGGTTGGATATAACTGGAAGACATGGGCCAGAGAAGCTTATGTGATCGATGTAGATGTAGACCCGGCAGAGCTTAAGAAAACAACGATTCATGTGGATATGCCGGTGTGCGGGGATGCCAAAGACTTCTTTGAGAAAATGGCTACGGCACTGGAGGGTGCAAAGAGTCCGGTCTTTGAAGGAAAGGACTGGGTAGAGCGCTGCCAGAACTGGAAGAAAGATTATCCGGTAACCCTTCCGAAGCATTGGGAGGAAGACGGCAAATACGCCAACGTTTATGCGTTTATCAATTATCTCAGCAGCAGCCTGCCGGAGAAGAATCTGACCGTAGTATCAAACGGCAGTGCCTGCGTTGTGGGCAGCCATAATTATGTAATCCAGAAGGATGCCCGGTTTATTATCAACAGTGCCATTGCAAGTATGGGATACGGTCTGCCTGCAGCCATCGGTGCATGTGTGGCAAATGATTGTAAAGATACTATATGTATTGAAGGGGACGGAAGTATTATGATGAACCTTCAGGAGCTGCAGACGGTTCTGACCAACAAGCTGCCGATCAAGCTGTTCCTGATCAACAATGAGGGATATCATTCCATCCGCCAGACCCAGAATAATTTATTTTCCAATCATTGTAAGGTTGGTATCGGACCGGAAAGCGGAGATCTGTCATTCCCTGATTTTGAAAAGCTTTCCCAGGCATTTGGTTATACCTATTATCAGGCGCACAGCAATGAAGAAATGAAAAAAACAGTCGATCAGGCCCTTGCCCAGGAGGGACCGGTATTTTGTGAAATTTTTGTTTCACCAAGCCAGAACTTTGAGCCAAAGAGTGCCACGAAACGTCTAGAGGATGGCAGCCTTGTCAGCCCTCCACTGGAGGATCTGGCACCATTCCTGCCACGGGAAGAGGTGTTAAAGAATCTGTTAATTGATCCGGTAGAGGATTGATGATCGATGGAAAGGCGGGAGACGTAAGATGAACAGAATTGCCGTGACCGGACCCACCGGAGCGATAGGGATTGCACTGATACAGGAATGTATCAAAAGCCAGATTGAGGTTTACGCTATTTGCAGACCGGGTTCTGCGAGGACCGCGAGAATACCCCGGAATGATCTGGTGCACATTATAGAATGTAGTTTGGATAAGCTGGAGCAGCTGGATACCGCAGACATTCCGGCCTGCGATGTATTTTATCATTTTGGCTGGGCAGCCACGATTGGAGACGCCCGGAATGATACAAGGCTGCAGACGGATAATATCCGTTATACCATTGATGCCGTACAGCTTGCCGGAAAACTGGGCTGTGAAGCCTTTGTGGGCTCCGGTTCCCAGGCGGAGTACGGCAGGGTAGAAGGAGATCTGTTGGCAGCGACCCCGGCATTTCCGGAAAACGGATATGGTATTGCCAAGCTTTGTGCCGGCCAGATGAGCCGGATCGAGTGTGAAAAGCTGGGGATACGTCATGTGTGGACGAGGATTCTGAGCGTGTACGGTCCATGTGACAGTGACAAGACGATGGTTACCACCACGATCCGTAAATTATTTGCCGGGGAAAAGCCTGCACTGACTGCCGGAGAGCAGCAGTGGGACTACCTTTACAGCGCAGATGCGGCAAGAGCCATGATCGCCATCGGAGAAAAGGGACACAATGGAAAGGTATACTGTATTGGTGGAGGAAAAGCCCATCCATTGAAAGAATATATTATGGAGATCAGAGATCAGATCGATCCGGATGCGGAGCTGGGCTTTGGTGAGATACCTTATGGAGCGAAGCAGGTGATGTACCTTTGTGCAGATATCTCGGAGCTTACACAGGATACGGGATTTCAGCCGCAGACAGACTTTAAGTCAGGCATCGCAGAGACGATACAGTGGATGAGGTCGGAATGGAGGCAGCATGAAAACAATTAGTATAATGATTCCCTGCTATAACGAGGAGGAAAATGTAAAAGCCATCAGTGAGGCAGTGATTCAGGAGATTACCACGAATCTTCCGTCTTATGACTATGAGATTCTGTTTATTGATAATGATTCTTCAGACCGTACCAGGGAATATCTGAGAGAGATCTGTGCAGCAAATCCGAAGATCAAGGCAATTTTTAATGCGAAGAATTTTGGTCAGTTTAATTCGCCGTATTACGGAATCTGCCAGACAAGTGGCGACTGTACCATCTGTCTTTGCTGCGATTTTCAGGACCCGGTGGAAATGATCCCGCGTCTTGTAGAAGAGTGGGAAAAGGGCGCCAAAATTGTCTGTGCCATCAAAACTACCAGCAAAGAGAATAAGATCATGCGTTTCATGCGGACCTGTTATTATAAGATGATCAAAAAAATGTCTGATGTGGAGCAGATCGAGCATTTTACCGGATTTGGCCTGTATGACAAGGGCTTTGTGGATGTCTTGAGAAATCTGGATGATCCCACACCGTTCCTGCGGGGAATTGTGGCAGAGCTTGGCTACAAGCGGGTCGATGTTGCATATGAACAGCAAAAGAGACGTGCCGGCAAAACACATAACAACTGGTTTACTCTTTACGATGCGGCAATGCTCAGCTTTACCTCCTACACGAAGGCAGGACTTCGTCTGGCAACTATTGTGGGATTTATTATGTCGGCGATCAGTCTGATTGTGGCATTTGTCTATCTGATCCTGAAGCTCCTTTACTGGGACCGCTTTGTGGCAGGTATGACACCGATCCTGCTGGCAGTATGTATTCTCGGTTCGGTACAGTTATTCTTTATCGGATTTCTGGGAGAATATGTGTTGAGCATCAATAAGAGAATGATGAGGCGCCCTCTTGTTATTGAGGAGGAACGCATCAATTTTACAAAAAACACCGATAAAACCGATCGAAAGGAAAAGTGATACCATGGATAACATCAGAGCCGTGTTGTTTGATCTGGATGGAACCATTTATTATGGGAGCAAGCTCATTCCGGGGGCAGACCGGGTGGTAAACAAATATCGTCAGGAAGGAAAAAAGATTTTTTTTATGACCAATAATTCCACCAAGTCCAGAAAGCAGATATGGGAAAAGCTCACCGGGATGGGGCTGGAATGCAGCTATGACGAGGTATATACCTCCGGATATGCAGCCGCTCTTTATGCGAAGCAGATGGGCTATCATACCGTTTATATTATGGGGAGTAAGGCTCTGGAGGAAGAATTTGGGGAACTTGATATTACGGTATCGGATCAGGCAGAGGTTGTGATCGTTGGATATGATATGACATTTGATTATCAGAAGCTGACAGATGCCCTTCAGGTGGCATTCCATGCAGACAAAATTATTGCATGTAACAAAGAGCGTCATTATCCGGGAGAAAACGCAAAGCGCATGCCGGGATGTGGTGCAATGGTGGGAGCTTTGGAGGGAAGTCTCGGAAGAGAAGTGGATTATTCCGTAGGAAAACCAAATCCTCTTCTGATGGAGATCATCTGCAAAGACAATGATCTGCGGCCGGAGGAAGTAGTTGTGGTCGGAGATACTTACGAAAGCGACATCGTTATGGCACAAAACTACGGAAGTAGTGCTGTGTATATTGGCGAAGAAGATCATAAAGACATAAAATGTATTCACGCAATTGGTGAATTGCTGTAAAAGCAGAAGAAAAAGGAGGCTTTTTCATGAGTAAAATAAATTTACTGGATTGTACGCTTCGGGATGGCGGTTATGTCAATGACTGGCATTTCGGGCGCGAGGCAATTTTTAATATTGGTAAGAAGATCGTGCTGGCAGGCATCGAATATTTTGAGATCGGATTTGTCCGGGAATGTGATTATGATGAGGACTATTCCCTGTTTGATGGAAATGAAAGCGTGAGGAAGATGATCACTCCGAAAAATCCGGGGACTCATTATGTCGGCATGATTGATATGGGACGGCCGATTCCGTTGGAAAAGCTGGGAAAACGTACCGAGGATGGTTTTGATGTTTTCCGTGTCATCTTCAAAAAAAGCAAGATTCAGGAAGCCTACGATTATATTCAGAAACTCCAGAAGCTGGGCTATGAAGTTTTTGCACAGGCAGTAGGAACCGATAATTATTCGGACAGCGAATTTATTGATCTGATCAAGCAATTTAACGAGCTTCCCATCAGTGCCTTTTATATTGTGGACAGCTTTGGCCTGATCAAGAAAAAAGACTTTGTCCGCCTGGCACAGATTGCCGATCACAACCTGCGGGAGGACATCATGCTGGGGTATCATTCCCACAACAATATGCAGCAGGCCATGGGCAATGCGTCAGCCTTTACGGAGATGCATCTGCACCGGGATATTATTCTGGATGCGTGTGTATTTGGTATGGGACGTGGAGCCGGAAACCTTAATCTGGAGCTTTTTGCAGAATATATGAATGAAAACTTTGACAAGCAGTACCGCATTGAGCCGATGCTGGAGATCATTGACGAATATCTGAACGATATTTACAGAGAACATTTCTGGGGATATTCCCTGCCGTTATATCTCTCTGCCGCTAATGGATGCCATCCGAATTATGCCATTTATTTTGCTTCCAAGGGAACACTGACCGTAAAATCGTACAATGAGATCTTAAAGTCGATTCCAAAGGAGGACAAGGCACTTTACAATAAGGACAAAGCAGAAAAGATCTATAAAGAATATCAGGAGAATTATGTGGACGACCGGGAATCCGTGGAGCAGCTGGAAAAAGAGCTGGCAGGCAGACAGATTTTGCTGATAGGACCGGGAAAGAGCCTGGAGGAGCAAAAGGATCTGGTGCAGGCATTTATTCAGAAGGAGAAGCCTGTGGTGATCGGACTCAACTTCGTTCCGACGGAGGTTTCCTGTGACTATGTCTTTGTATGCCATATGAGACGCTACAAAAATGTAGTAAATCAGCCGGTGAAAAAGATCATCACCTCCAATCTCCGGGAGGCGAAGGAATATGATCATATGCTGAATTTTGCCAGCTACTCATGCCAGGAGCCGGCGATTATGGAAAACTCCGGACTGATGTGTCTCCACTTCCTGATGCATATGGGAATCGCGAAAGTATCCATCGCTGGCTTAGACGGTTACGATATTACCAATCGCGGCAATTATGTCAACAGTGGCCTGGAATATGACTTTACGGCAGAGCAGCTGCAGGAGCGTAACGAGCTGATTGCCAAAGAAATTTCTGCGCTGCAGGAAAAAATGGAAATAGATTTTCTGACAGACAGTATTTACAAACGATAATATGAGGGAGAAAACATGGCAGAAGAAAAGAAACAAACGAAAAAGGAATTGCTGATCCAATTCATCAAATTTGGCATCGTGGGTGTCACCAATACGCTGGTTTCTTATGTGATCAATGTTGCCGTGCTGTTTGTACTGGGACGGGCACAGATCTTTCAGAGATGGGACTACGTTATCGCCAATACGGTAGCGTTTATCTTAAGTGTTCTGTGGTCCTTTTATTGGAATAACAAGCTGGTTTTTGATATGGAAGGTACCGGTTGGAAGGAATTGCTTGGAGCCCTGTTTAAAATGTATCTTTCATATGCATTTACCGGAATTATACTAAGTAATGTGTTGTCCTATTTATGGATCGATGTACTGCACATTTCCAAATATATTGCACCCCTGATCAATTCTGCCATCGGTGTACCGATTAACTTTATCCTCAATAAGTTTTGGGCATTTCAGGGAAAATAAGGTTGTTTGACAATATTTTTCGGAAATGTTAGAATAATTATTGCCGCTTCGGAGTAGAAGCGGCAGATAATTTCATAGCTGCGGATGTGATGGAATTGGCAGACATGCAAGATTTAGGTTCTTGTGCCGCGAGGCGTGCAGGTTCAAGTCCTGTCATCCGCATCAAAACCCCGGAACGAAGGTTCCGGGGTTTTTTGCGGATGGAGACCTTGAATCCTGGGATTCAAGGTCTCCGCTGCCGCTCCGGTCGGTGCCGGGCAGACGTCCACCGGACGTCTGGCACCCTGTCATCCGCATAATAAGCTTCAAACCCTTTATTTATAAGGGTTTGGAGCTTTTTTTGATTTTGGATTTGTCTTCGAAACAGAGTGGAAAATAATGATTTGACATCAGTAGCAATGGAAGGACGAGGAGAGAGGATGTATAGGCACTATTTAAGCTGACCAATGGAGGTTATGGCAAAGAAAACAGCGATCAAGAAAGTGTTGAAGCTTGCACCATTGAAAACAGCGTGTCTGCGGGCAATCGCCAGTGACGAAACCATTAAGTCAGAACTGGCAGAAGATATGACCGAGATGAAGGGGGACATGTTGAGGAGGAGGGCAGTGTTGCGTAGAAAAGAATGTGGAGAAAAGCAAAAAGGGTTTCTGTGGAAAATGCAGAGAGGAGAAATTAAATGATTCAGATAGATGATAAAATGGTTATTGTAGGTGTAGATCTGGGTTTTCAATTTGTGAAAACAAGGAACTATGTGTTCGAGAATGGATGCAAGTCGAACAAAAAGACATTTTTGAACTTCTGCATCGAAGACGTAAGAAATCCTCCACGATCTTTTGTTCTCAGTATGGTTTTGAAGAATGGTACGACCAGCTTGGTGGAGATGCCAGTCCTCTGGCAGATGCGATCATTGACCGTATTGCTCATGACAGCTACCGTGTCAACATCACAAGTATTGATGTAGAGCATGACATCTCAATGCGGGAAGTCTATGGACTGGACAAAGCGTTACGCGAGTAAACTCGCATAATAATTGGTTTCCGGAAGTCCGGACAGGCGGTTTCCCGCCTGCCGGATTTGCGGTGTTACCGCACCGTAATATTCAGCTTAGGCGTTAAATTGACTTCATCGCGCTAAACCGGCTTGAACGGAAATACTTTAAGAACATCTTCTCCAAGTGCTCTCAGGGCAGCATCATACGGTGTTTGCCTATCCGGGCTGTCTTCAAAATAAGGATTGGACGCTTGCAAAAAGTTATAAAAAGTTATAAAATACAATAAAAGTTATAAAAGGTTATAAAATAAATAGAAAGTTATAAAAGAATATATTTGCAATAATCTCATACATTTTAAAAAGCAGAGAAAGGAGACTTAGTCGTGAATAATAATCCATTTACTCTGACCTTTGGAAAGAAACCATTGCAATATGTGTCCAGAATTGTGCAGACAGATCAGATCGTGGAAGATTATGTGGCAGATCCCGTAACCAATCAGATATATATGGTTACAGGAGTCCGGGGGTCGGGAAAGACGGTGATGATGACCAACATTGCGGGGATTCTTTCCGAACGAAATGACTGGATTGTTGTCGAATTAAATGCGACCCGAGATTTGCTGCAAAGTCTTGCGTCTAGGCTATATGCTGTTCCGAAGCTGCATGAATGCTTTTTGAAAGCCAGACTGGATTTTTCTGCATTCGGTCTTGGGGTTACAATTGAAAATGCTGCGCCGGTGACGGATGTAGAAGATATGGTAGCGAAAATGCTGGATCAGATACGGAAGCAGGGAATGAGGCTGTTGATCACAATTGATGAGGTGGTATACTCAGAACAGATGAAAGTATTTGTGAGCGCTTTTCAGATTTTCATGCGGCAGGACTATCCAATCTTTTTGTTAATGACAGGACTGTATGAAAATATATATGAATTGCAGAATGATAAGTCGTTGACCTTTCTGTATCGGGCACCCAAAATTATTCTGGAGCCGTTAAGTCTGACTGCAGTGTGTCAGCATTATATGGATATATTCCGGTTAGACAAAGAAAGTGCAAGGAAAATGGCGGCACTCACGAGAGGATATCCGTTTGCATTTCAGGTGCTTGGATATCTTTACTGGGAACATCGGGATACCAAGACCGTGCAGGAGATATTGCCGGAATATGACCAATATCTTGAGGAATATGTATATAGTAAAATATGGTCGGAAATGTCGGAAAAAGACAAAGAAATCATGCAGAAACTGGCGGAAAGTGGGGAAATCAAGGTAAAAGACCTCAGAGAACAGCTGGAGATGAGCTCGGAGCAGTTTTCCGTGTACAGAGAGCGGCTGAAACGAAAAGGCGTGATCGACACGAGAAAGTATGGAAAAATTTCTATGGCGTTGCCAAGGTTTGAAGATTTTATCAAAATGAGAATGTTTTAATAGAAGCTGCTAAAAACAGCACAGACCTTATCGGTCTGTGCTGTTTCTTAACTTCTGCGTTATTCCCATCCCATCAGTTTTTTTGCTGCGGCAATTACAAGCTGAGCAGTTTTTTCATGGGTGGCTTCGGTCGGATGCCAGAAGGTTCCGATACCGTCGTTTTCCTCATCCTGCAAGGGAAGCTGCAGATATTTGATGGAAACATCCTCATTTGCCTTGGAAAACTCCTTTACGGCATGCTGAACAGTGGAGCAGAGTGTCTGATCCATAGTACCCAGCATACACAGGATCTTTGCCTGGGGGTGCTTCGCATGAATATTGCGAAGGAAACCCTGATATACCAGACTGAATGCTTTCTTGCGCTCCGGATAGTTTTTGGTATAGCTGGCATCATTGGTGCCAAGATATACGGTGATCAGATCCGGTTCAAATCGGGTGTGATCCCATTTTTCCCACATAGACGGTGGTTCGTGGAAGAACTGCTGGCAGCAGCCGGCATCGGTGTACTCATACAGCATCGGTACCAGCCAGGAGTCGTCAGCCTGATCGCCCTCTCCGATATATGCGGAAATAACGCCCTTGCCGTTCCAGGCAACGATTTCGAAATCTGCATCCAGAGCACGGGCGGTTTTGACGGAGTAGGATTTGGTAGGATTTTCTACGGCAGTATCATGCAGTAGATCTGACGCACTTCCCTCAACGCCGTAACCACAGGTGATAGAATCACCGATGATCTGGATCTTACGGTTTTTGGGAGCGGGAGGTGCCAGTAATGTGTCGGTGTCGATGATCAGCTCCTCGATACCGCAGATGGCGTATTCCGGCTCACTGTACTTCATGATCGTAATGGTAACGGTTTCCGGTGTTTTTGCTTCGTAAAGGTCAATCGTCTGTCTTAATTCTTTGAGCTCGATTCGTTTGGACGGCTCCGGATTGTCATTTACAAAAATGCCGACCCGGGCGTGCTGTTCCTCCGGCCAGTCTGCGGGATCAGAGATCATCACTGCCTGTGCTTTGCAGCCGGTAAAACAAAAGGATATAGAAGTGGCAGAATATCCCAGGTAACGTACGTTGTCTCGATAAATTGTTCTGCCGCTGACTTTTACGTGATCTTCGGTTGGCAAAAAATTCATTTTGTCCTCCATTCTAAAGTAATCTTCAAAATTATAGTGGTTAATGTGATACTCAGATATCTGAACTGTAGTAAATATGCAGACTCTGAAAGGTGAAAGAAAAGAATACATAACCACTTATTTCCATTTTAACACCAAGCAAAAAGTATGACAAGCAGATTGACACATATTCCGTCAAATGATATCATAAAAGATACCAAATTAAGAAAAAGAGAGGTTTTTTACAATGGCATTACTGCAGGACTGGAGAGAGTACGCATATGGCGTAGATATTAATTCAAAGGCAGGCCAGGCAATCTGGGCAAAGTATTTTAATGAAGAGAAGGCTGTATATGAGCAGCTTTTGGCCAATCCGGGCGAGGTTGTTTCCGGCACTGTGAAGGAGCTTGCTGAGAAATATAACATGGAATTGAAGTACATGGTTGGTTTTCTGGATGGAATCAATGAGAGTCTGAAGACACCAAATCCGATCGAGGATATGGATGAGAATACACAGGTAAGCCTGGATATTGATCTGGAGCAGCTTTATTACCATATGGTTGAGGCAAAGGCCGACTGGCTGTATGAGCTTCCGGCATGGGACGAGCTTCTGACACCGGAGCGCAGAAAAGAGCTTTATATGGAGCAGAAGAAATCCGGCACCATCGTAAAGGAAAAGAAGGTTGGCAGAAACGATCCTTGTCCATGTGGCAGTGGTAAGAAGTATAAGTTCTGTTGTGGCAGAAAATAATAACCGGTACTTTCTGAGCTGTGTTTTGTTTTGCACTAAAAAAGCCATCCATGAATGGATGGCTTTTGAATTATCAGTTACAGTAACTGCATCTGGACATCTTTTGTTAACACATCGGTGTAGCTGTAAGAAACTGTCTGGGTTGTTGCATCCAGATCATTCACAATCTCTACCAGAAAGATACTTGGATACGTTTTGCTGATGGTTCCTTCGGTGATGTCAATCTTATGTCTGCCGCGGTTTGCGCGGATTTTAACTTTACTGCCAATGTTCATACCTACAGAACGTCTCACCTTATTGATATCGGATTGACTCATAGTTCGCCTCCTTTGATTACGGGATTGTCATGAATCAAAAACAGGGGGGATGATTCGATAACAATCGTTAGCACTACACATAAATATTACCATAAAAATGGGAAAAAGTCAATATTAGGCACTATATGTAGATACACAAAATGTCGAATATAACAAAATATAGGGAGTAATAAAATGCAACACATTATGATAGACCTGGAAATGAATAAAATAGAAAAGCAATGGCGTGGAAAGAATAAATTATCCAGTGAATTGATCGAGATTGGTGCCGTTCGGATGGATGACAGCTTTGCGGTGGTGGATACATACCAAAGCTATGTGAAGCCGGAGTTTGGTCCGATGGACGCCGTGATCATTGATCTGACAGGAATTACCGATGACAAGGTAAAGGATGCGCCGGAGTTTTTTGAGGCAATGGATGATTTTGCGGCGTGGATAGGTCCGGAGGAGACGCAGTTTTATTCCTGGAGTATGTCCGATATCCGGCAGTTTCAGCATGAAGCCCTGTTTAAAAGTTATCCGGGGGAGATCATACAGAGGATGGAAAGCCATTGGACGGACTTTCAGGAGGAGTTTCGCCGCCTGCTGGGACTTCATCACAGGATCAAGCTGTCCTATGCGGTGTCTGCCGCAGACTACGAGTTTCAGGGGGCACAGCATACAGCTTTGGCGGATGCGGTTAATACAGCAGAGATCCTGAGATTATCCAAGGATCCGGAGCGTTTCCGGACGGTTATGAAGCCGGTGTTAGATCTGGTCAGCCAGGAGCGGCAGGAGCAGACGCTGATGGATATGTGTCCTGACTTTTTTGCCGCATTTATGGATGTGGCAGATAAAGACAAGGATGGGAAAGAACCGGCCAAGTGATGGCAAATGTTTATTTCACAACAGTTAATTTCAATTTTGCTTTATGTCCGTTATAAGTTTTTACACTGATCGTGGAACTTCCGCGGCGGCGTGCTGTAACTTTGCCGGTCAGGGAAACCTTTGCAACTCCCGGATGGGAAGAATGAAATCTAAGCTTATGGCTGGCAGAACCGGAGGAAAGCTTTACCTTTAAGGTAAAATGCTTTCCTTTTTTTATGGTCTTTTTCTTTGTGGAAGGCTTAAATTTTACCTTGGACGGTGCTTTTTTGATATTGAAACGATATAAAACGGTTTCCATTTCGTCGGACACAAGGATGGATGTTTTTCCGCGTTTCAGTGCAGAAACCTTGCCGGTGCCGCTGACAGATGCAAGCGCAGGGTCGTTGCTGGTATAGCCGGTATAATGATCCGGCAGACGGTAGGTTTCGCCCTTTCCCAGAGTAATGGTTTTTTTGACGGAAGGGAGAGCATCGGCTGTCTCTGTGGTATTGTCTGCAAAAGCCTTGACGCAGACGTTATTATAGCCCAGTGCGGAGGTGTCCATCCAGTGGATGGTACTGTTGGCTGCGGTCGTTTTTTTCTTGGTATATATATAGCTTTGTCCGGTCTCAGAGCTATATGAAATATTTAACGAAGAATCTGTAGTGTCCTTGCCCTCCATGGGGGCATAAACAGTATCGGAACCGTCCTGGATATAAGTCACAACGACAGAAAACTGTTCGCCGGCCTCCAGATTGACAGGAGCTGCCAGAGAAACCGTATGGTATCCGTTCCGGGTGGCGGTTCCGGTTGTGGTACATGCGTCGATCAGTACCCCATCTGTAGGTCCCGACTTTACGCCGCGGTACACCTGGATGCGGTATGACTGATCGTTAGTCATTGTATAAAAAGAAACGGCACGCAGCTTCTGGTTGGAATCTGCATTCGCCTGAAATACATTGGCGACCTTGAGACTGGCGTCGTCGGAGTATGTGACAGTTCCCCAGCCAAAGCCGTCGTACTGGTAAATATTGTTATAATTGGCCGGAGATTCCATCAGGAAACTGGAACAGTCACAGATGGACGGGTCATAGTAGGAGAGCCAGAAATAGCCGTTGTCTCCACTGGAAGTACCGTAGCTGTTGGCAATGAGCCAGGCACCGTTTCCGGATGGCGTCCGGGAAAAATTCGATGCGGAGAAATTGTCATCCCATCCTATGATCGTAACACTATGATTTGCATTTTTGACTGCTTTCGAACCGGTATAATAATTCTGGTAATAGGCATAGCCGTTTGCAGACTGGTGAAGGAAGGAACGGTCATAAAATAAGGAAACGGACATAGCACCGTAATCCAGGATCGCCTGCTTCATCTCAGGGATCATGGAAGGATTGTCGTAATAGTAATTTCGGCCGATCAGGTACTCGTCAAAATTGTAAACGTTTTGCAGATGAGCGTAGGAGTCATACCGCAGTTTTCCGTTCTGTACCATATTGTAAGCCATGGCTGTTTCGTTCTCGATGGTATCGCCGGTAAACGGAGCTGCACTTTCCAGCTCTGCGCCGGACCATTTTGCCAGAGTAAAATTGGCCAGAAGAGCAGAGCCACCATTGTCATAAGGAATCGTACCGGAGACACTTCCGTAGGCAAATGGGTTAGGAAGGAAGGAAGCATCCGAAGTATTTGCTGCGGAGGAAATCCCGTCCCGGCAGGTGGGGTCAGAGATGTCGGTGGAAGGATGATAAGAAAACCATGCCAGGTGGTTTTCGGAAAAGTCAGCTGTCTCAGGCGAAAAGAGTCCATTCTTGATGCAGTTGGATTCAATCGTTTTGATCACAGAGAATGCCCAGCAGATATTGGTCACCCCCTGATCCTTTATGGAGGTGGTCAGATTATAGTCACGCAGATCATAACGGGCGGGCAGATCGGCAGCTTTTTTGAGACTGCGCCCTGTGTCATCTGCACCGGAATCTGTATAAGTCTGTCCGGAAGCATCCTCCATTGAAGAATGGATCATATTGTGGTCATCGGAGCGATCCGTCCGGGTGATGATCCGGTCAAGTCCATCAGTAGAGGTCTCACTGGCCATCACCGCTGCCGGAGGGCAGAGTGTGACACAGAGGGAAAGCCCCAGAATACAGGATATTATGCGTGTTTTTTGTTTGATTGTTTTATTTATTTTAACCATAGAAAAATCCTTCCTTATATGATACCCCTATTTTATCATTAAAGGTTCCGATTGGATAGAGGAGCAAATCTTAATATTTTGTGAAGAATGCAGAAAGAATTGTAACCAAAATAATTATGTGCTATGATGTGTTTATTTAGCGAACACTACATAGAATGAAATGTAGTTTATTGAGAAAGGATCAGGAGGAAAAGGTTATGAATTTGTTTAAGGATATACTGCGAGGTGTTGTAATCGGCATTGCCAATGCGATACCGGGCGTCAGCGGTGGCACAATGATGGTGTCTATGGGAATCTATGATAAGCTGATCTACAGTGTGACACATCTGTTCCAACAGCCGGTCAAAAGCATTAAGACACTGCTTCCGTATTTTGTGGGGATGGCAATTGGTATTGTTGGTCTGGCGTTTGCGATTGTAGCGATGTTTGAGCATATTCCGTTTCAGACCTGTATGTTATTTATTGGTCTGATCCTGGGAGGAGTGCCGATACTGACAGGACATTTAAAGGGAACGAAGCTTGGAGTGTCTCATGGACTGGTATTTCTTGTCCTTTTCGGTTCTATTATTTTATTGCAGATCTTCGGCGGTCATGGGGCAGACGTAGCTCTGACACTGACGCCGGTGTCTTTGATTAAGCTTGTGGTTGTCGGAGTGATCGCAGCAGCAACAATGGTCATTCCGGGTGTCAGCGGGTCTATGATGCTGATGACGATGGGATACTATTATCCGGTGATCGGTAGTGTCAAAAATCTGATCACAGCACTGGTGGCATTTGATATTCCACAGGTGATTCACATTTGTCTTGTGCTGATTCCGTTTGGTATCGGGGTGATTGTTGGTATCTTTGCGGTGGCAAAGCTGATCGAAATGCTGATGGAGAAGTATGAAGCATTGACATACAGCGGTATTATGGGGCTTGTGGTGGCTTCGCCGGTTGTCATTCTTATGAGTGTATCTCTGGCAGGTATGACAGTGCTCGATGGAGTGACCGGAGTGATCACGTTTATCATTGGCATTGTGATCGCACTTTGCCTTGGAAAAGAGTAAAAGAGGAGGTTGATCTGTATGGAGGACCGGAAGGATTTGCATCGACGGATCCTTGTTAATCTTGGTGTTGCACTGGCAGGTGTTCTGTTTTTGATCTTTGTGGTGCCGCAGCTTGTGCGTTTTCTGATGCCGTTGATCGTGGCATGGATCGTTGCGATGATCGCCAATCCGATCATCCGCTTTCTGGAGAAACGGATCAAGATCATGCGAAAGCATGGCTCAGCACTTGTGATCATCCTGGTGCTGGCGGCATTGATCGCGGCATTTTATGGACTCGCGGTGCTGGTGGCATCGCAGTTTAGTTCCTGGGTGACAGAGCTTCCGGAGGTGTATGATTCCGTCACACAGAATCTGCAGCATTTATTCCGGTTGCTCCATCAGAAGTACAATATTATTCCGGCAGATGTGAAACTGGCGTTTGATCAACGGGAGAACATGCTGGATAGCTATATCCAGAAGGCGATCGACGGACTGCTTAAAATGGTGAAATCCGGTTCTTTGTCAAAGGTAAGCTCACTGGCGAGTTCCCTGATGGATTTTCTTGTATATGCGATTCTGACAATTCTGGCTTCCTATTTTATGACAGTGGAGAAGGATCACTTCACGAAGCTTCTGCAGGAAAAGACACCGGCCGGAGTGCAGCGTATCTGGGATAAGATCAAGAAAATCTTTATCCGCGCCATTGGAGGTTATTTTAAAGCGCATTTCCAGATTATGATCGTGATTTTCTTTATCACAGTGATTCCGTTTGCTTTTATGGGAATCAGCTATAGTGGTCTGCTGGCAGTAGTGATCGCTATTGTAGATTTTCTGCCGTTCTTTGGAGCCGGGACTGTTCTGGTTCCGTGGGCAGTTTACCGTCTGGTGACAGGCTCTTATACTTATGCGGCCATATTGTTTGTGATCTATGTGGTGGTATTGATCGTGCGTCAGGCGCTGGAACCGAAGCTGATTGGTGACAACATCGGGACGAGCCCGTTTGAAACCCTGGTATTTATGCTGGTTGGTTATCGTCTGGCAGGGATGCTGGGATTGATCGTAGGTATTCCGGTAGGGATGATCCTGATGGAGTGCTACCGGGAGGGAATGTTTGATGATTATATCCGCGGGATTAAGATTTTAGCCCGTGATATCAATGAATACCGAAAATACTAATTAGTTACTTGGGCTTCCCACCCACGCCAGAAAATAAAACCGTATGTGCGGCGGATCTGATATCTGCCATACATACGGTTTTTAATATAATTTATGTCTGTATTATTTATCCTGATACTCTAATGCAGCACCGACAAATCCCTTAAATAACGGATGTGGTCTGTTTGGTCTTGATTTAAACTCCGGATGTGCCTGTGTAGCGATAAACCAAGGATGATCCGGAAGCTCTAACATTTCTACGATACGACCGTCAGGAGAAAGACCGGAGAAGGTCATGCCTGCCTTGAGGAGATCCTCGCGGTAATAGTTATTGACCTCGTAGCGGTGTCTGTGTCTCTCATGGATCGTCTCTTCGCCATAAAGTTCGTATGCCTTTGTGGACTTGTCCAGCACACAAGGATAGGAGCCAAGACGAAGGGTGCCGCCGATATCTTCAATGCCATCCTGTTCCGGCATCAGATGGATAACAGGATGTGTTGTCTGAGGGTCGAGTTCGATACTGTGCGCATCGTTGAATCCTACTACATTTCTTGCAAATTCCACGATCGCAAGCTGCATACCGAGACAGAGACCGAGGAATGGAATCTTGTGCTCGCGGGCATATTTGATCGCAAGGATCTTACCGTCAATACCACGGTCACCGAAACCACCTGGTACGAGAATACCGCTGACGTCTTCCAGAAGCTCATCTACATTCTCTTCATTGACATCCTCGGAAGGAATCCATTTAATGTTGACATTGCTCTTGTGGGCAAGACCGCCGTGCTTTAAAGACTCGACGACACTGATATATGCGTCGTGGAGAGAGGTATATTTACCAACCAGTGCGACCGTGACGTCTTTTTCCAGATTCTTAATGGTATTTACCATATTTTCCCACTCGGTAATATCCGGTTCCGGGCAATCTAACTTCAAGCATTCGCAGATTACGTCGGCAAGATGCTCCTTTTCCATAGCCAGAGGTGCTTCGTAAAGGGTTTCCACATCCAGATTCTGAAGAACGTGGGATGCCGGTACATTACAGAAAAGTGCAATCTTGTCCTTGAGTCCCGGCTCTAACGGATACTCTGTACGACAGACGATCACATCCGGCTGAATACCCATTCCCTGCAGCTCTTTAACACTGGCCTGGGTTGGTTTTGTCTTCATCTCGCCGGAAGCGTGAAGATAAGGGATCAATGTAACGTGGATCAAAGCAACGTTATCGTGTCCCATATCATGCTGGAACTGACGGATAGACTCTAGAAACGGCTGGCTCTCGATGTCGCCTGCGGTACCACCCACTTCGATAATGGCAATCTGTGTATCCTTGCAGCCATCGTTCCGGTAGAAACGGCTTTTGATCTCGTTGGTAATATGAGGGATAACCTGTACGGTACCTCCGCCATAATCGCCCCGGCGTTCCTTATTTAATACAGACCAGTATACCTTACCGGTTGTAACATTGGACTGTTTTGTAAGACTTTCATCGATGAAACGCTCATAGTGACCCAGATCAAGATCTGTCTCCGCACCGTCGTCAGTAACGAAAACCTCTCCGTGCTGTACCGGATTCATGGTACCCGGATCAATATTGATGTAGGGATCAAACTTCTGCATTGTCACGCTGTATCCGCGCATTTTCAGAAGACGTCCCAGCGAAGCTGCGGTAATACCCTTTCCAAGACCGGATACAACGCCACCTGTAACAAAGACATATTTGACTGCCATGTTTTTTTCCTCCATTTTGTAATGTGCAATGATTGATGTCAATAAAAAAACTATCTATCAGTATACTCCCAAACTAGGAAATGTTTCAATTCTTTTTTTACAGAATTTTCAGATTTTCTTCACAGGTTGATATATTGATTTATGGGAACACTATCATTATAATAAAGCTATGATATATTTGCAGGATCGTTCCAGGACGGTTTGTGGCAATATTGATACAGAACTGGCTATTGAGGAGGATATAGCATTGGACAATAATACAAACAGACAGAATGGCGGCGATGACGACCGTCAGAAAAAACAGAACCGCAGAGGGATCATCATCTGCCTTTTGGTGGCTGTCGGTGTATTTCTGGTATTTTCCATGATGAATCACCAGGTACAGCAGATGACCAACCGGGAGATTACTTATGATAAATTTATCCGGATGCTGGATGATGGACAGGTGAAATCCGTCACGCTGACAGCAGACCGGTTAAAGATTATTCCTCAGAGCAGTGGAGACAGCGTATATCAGATTACCTATTATACAGGGATCATTTCTATGGATTATAGTCTGGTAGAGCGTTTAAATAAAGCAGGAGTTGAGTTTAAAAAGGATCTGACGGACAACAGTTCCAGTATGATTTATATGTTGATGTCCTATCTGCTTCCGGTACTTTTGCTGTGGGGAGGACTTTTTCTGATCTTCCGTCTGATGTCGCGCAATTCCGGCGGCATGATGGGCATTGGCAAGAGTACCGCCAAAATGTATGTGCAGAAGGAAACAGGTGTGACCTTTAAGGATGTAGCAGGTCAGGAGGAGGCTATGGATTCCCTGACAGAGATGGTAGACTTCCTGAATAATCCGGGCAAGTATACAGAGATTGGTGCAAGACTGCCCAAAGGAGCACTTCTTGTAGGACCTCCGGGTACCGGTAAAACACTTCTGGCAAAGGCAGTGGCGGGGGAGGCCGGAGTACCGTTTTTCTCTCTGTCCGGTTCTGATTTTGTGGAGATGTTTGTGGGTGTGGGAGCTTCCCGTGTAAGAGATCTTTTTAAGCAGGCACAGGCAATGGCGCCTTGTATTATTTTTATTGATGAGATTGATGCCATCGGTAAGAGCCGTGACAGCCAGTATGGTGGCGGCAATGACGAGAGAGAACAGACATTAAATCAGCTCCTCTCGGAGATGGATGGCTTTGACAGCTCCAAGGGTCTTGTGATCCTGGGTGCGACAAACCGTCCGGAGGTGCTGGACAAGGCACTTCTTCGTCCGGGACGTTTCGACCGTCGCGTGATCGTGGAGAAGCCGGATCTGAAAGGACGTGTGGATATTCTTAAGGTACATGCCAAGGACGTTCTGATGGATGAAACGGTAGATTTTGATGAGATTGCCCTTGCGACCAGTGGTGCTGTAGGTTCCGACCTGGCCAATATGATCAATGAAGCGGCCATTATGGCGGTAAAGGCAGGCAGAAAGGCGGTTTGCCAGGCAGACCTGTTTGAGGCGGTTGAGGTTGTGATCGCCGGCAAGGAAAAGAAGGATCGTATTCTGGGCAAGGAGGAGAAAAAGATCGTTGCTTACCATGAGACGGGTCATGCTCTGGTAACGGCTCTGATGAAGCATTCGGAACCGGTTCAGAAGATTACGATCGTACCGAGAACCATGGGATCTCTGGGATATGTAATGCAGGTGCCGGAGGAGGAAAAGTATCTGATGAGCAAGGATGAGATACTGACCCGGATCACCACATTGTTTGGCGGCCGCGCAGCAGAGCAGATCGTATTTGATTCTGTTACCACAGGTGCCTCCAATGATATAGAGCAGGCAACTAAGCTTGCAAGAGCCATGGTGACACAGTATGGTATGTCAGAAAAGTTCGGACTGATCGGTCTGGAGTCGATCCAGAACCGTTATCTTGATGGACGTGCCGTGTTAAACTGCGGTGATGCCACAGAGGCGGAGATCGATCAGGAGGTTATGCGTATCCTGAAGGAATGTTACGCCAAGGCAGAGGAGCTTTTACAGGGTGACAGAGAAGCATTGGATAAGCTGGCAGAGTTTCTGATCGCTCACGAGACCATTACCGGCAAGGAGTTTATGAAGATCTTCCGACAGGTGAAAGGCATTAAGGATCCGGAGGGAGACTTATATAATGCGCTCGTTCTTGATGTGGATGGTACGCTGGTCGGCTCAGACAAAAAGGTATCGGAAAATACACGTCAGGCATTGATCGAGCTGCAGCAGAGGGGAAAGACCGTGGCGATCGCTTCCGGCCGGTCTATTTCCGGCATCCGGCGTACGGCAGCGGCCATTGAGCTGGAGCAGTTTGGCGGTTATGTGATTGCGTATAACGGCACCACGGTAGTCAACTGCAAGACAGGAGAGTGCATTTACAATCAGACACTGGATCGGGATATGATCAAGCCGGTCTATGAGGCAGCTAAGGAGTTACAGCTTGGCATTACCGTTTATCATGACGAAGCAAAAGAGCTTTTGGCGGGGAATGGCATAGATTCTTATATTGAAGCAGATGCCAAGGCATGTGATATCACGATCCGTCAGGTCAATGATCTGGTTCGTGCGATCGACTTCCCGGTAAACAAGCTTCTTCTTTCCGGAGCACCGGACAAGATGAAGGAAGTGGAAAAGACATTGAAGGAACGCTTCGGAGACAAACTCAATGTGTTCCGTTCCGATCCTTATTATGTAGAGATCCTGCCGAAGTTTGTAGATAAATCAGTAGCGGTGGACAAATTAATGAAATTCCTGGAGATCAACAGGGAAAAGGTCATCTGTGTTGGTGACAGCTTCAATGATCTGCCAATGCTGCGGTATGCGGGGAAAGGCGTTGCAATGGGAAATGCCCAGAAAGAAGTCAAGGAGGCAGCGGACTATGTTACGTCATCCAATGATGAGGATGGTATCGTGGAAATCATCCGGAAATTTATGACACCACAGGCCGAAAATGACAACGGGGACGATAGCGGGAATCCCGCTGACAGCTTGTAAAGCATAGGTAAATATGATAAAATGAAAGTCGGGGTATTTTTTTACCCCGACTCTTTTTTGACTTAAATGGTCGTTATAATAATACCTAAATTATAAATCTGAGGAGATACTCATGAAAAGAATGAACAAAAAATACTTGGCGGTATTGCTGACAGCCTGTGTTGCTCTGGCCGGCTGGCATGTGGATGTGAAAAATGCGGATGCTGCGACATTTTCGGATATTAATCAGGACAGTGTATTTTTAAAACAGCCGTCCGGCAGCAGTCTTTGTACGCTGGTGGCTGCGACTATGCTGGTGCGCCGCGGGGCAATGATGAACGGAAATGCGAATTGGGCCTCCATTACAACGGATATGATGCGTTCTGCGGCATGGGTCGAAGGGACAGGCTTAAAATGGAACTTTACCTGTGGTGGTATGATGGTAGCACATGACAGCTTTTCCGGAAATGCCACAGATCTGGCGGTCAAACTGTCAGAGCATCCGGAGGGGATTGTTGTATACAAACAGAAGTCCGATCAGCAGCATGCCGTTTTGGTGACAGATTATACAGATGGGATATTCTATTGTGCCGATCCTGCTGCCGGCATTTTTGCCGGGAGAATCCCTATCACCTCTGCCAGTATCGGGATTGAAGAATCCAATTATATCTGGTATATCAGCAGTCCGGATCTTTATCTGACAGATGATTCCGGCAACCAGATTCCTCATGCGGTGGAGACTCCAAAGCCGTCTACCAGCAGCCCGAAGCCGACGGCTACTGCAACCGTCAAGCCGACTGCGACAACAAAACCGAAGGCGACAGCGATGACAAAGCCCAAAACCACAAAGAAACCGAAGGCGACGACAAAACCGAAAACTGCAGCAAAGTCAAAGGCAACAGGAAAGGCAGACGCAGAAGAAAAAACAACAGAAAAGGTGACAGCACCGGGGAAGGTAAGCGGTGTGGCTGTTAAAAATAACAAAAAAAAGACATTGACGATTACCTGGAAAAGCACCAAAGGAGCGAAGGGATATCAGGTCCGTTTTGCAACGAGTAAAAAGATTCCCAAGGGAGCAGCTTCTGTAATATTGACGGGGCATAGAGCTGCCCTGACAGATCTTTCCAGAGGCAGTGTCTTTTATGTAAAGGTGCGGGCATATAAGTTAAATGGCAAAAAGAAAGTATTTGGTCCCTATAGCGGGGTAAAAAAAGGAAAGGTCAAAAAATAAAAGTGTTTGATATTGAGGAGGAGCTAAAAAAACTGCCGGGAAAGCCGGGAGTCTATCTGATGCATGATGCAAAGGATGCGATTATTTATGTGGGGAAAGCCATCAGCCTGAAAAACAGGGTACGGCAGTATTTTCAGCCCAGCAGAAATGTTTCACCCAAGATAGAAAAAATGATATCCCAGATTGATCATTTTGAGTATATCATTACGGACTCTGAGGTGGAGGCTCTGGTTTTGGAGAGCAATCTGATCAAGGAGCATCGTCCGAAATACAACACCATGCTCAAGGATGACAAGAGCTATCCTTTTATTAAAGCGACGGTGGGTGAGGATTTTCCCAGACTTGTCTTTTCCAGACAGGAAAAACGGGATAAATCGAAATATTTCGGTCCTTATACAAGTGCAGGCTCTGCAAAGGATACCCTGGAACTGCTTCGTAAAATCTATCATATCCGAAGCTGCCGGCGGGTGCTGCCCAGAGATACCGGCAAGGAACGCCCATGTCTGAATTATCATATTGGCCAGTGTGATGCGCCATGTCAGGGATATATTTCTTCCGGGGATTACAAAGAGCATTTCCGGGAAGCTCTGAAGATTCTGGAAGGAGATTACACAGGGGTACTGCAGTATCTGCAGGAAAAGATGGCGGCGGCATCAGCAGCAATGCAGTTTGAGGAAGCGGCACAGTACAGAGATCTGATGGAAAGTGTCAGGAAGGCTTCTGTTCATCAGAAGATTACCAGCTTTGATGGTCTTGACCGGGATATCATTGCTCTGGCGAAGGATCAGAGCGAAGCCGTGGTGCAGGTATTCTTTATCCGGGAAGGAAGAATGATCGGAAGAGATCATTTTCATTTAGGTGGTGTAGACGGCTCCACCCGGCAGGAGATTCTACAGGCATTTCTTAAGCAGTTTTATGCAGGAACACCTTTTATTCCCAAGGAACTCATGTTAGAATATGAGATAGAAGATGCAGAGGTTATCGCCAGATGGCTCAGTGAACGTCGTGGCGACAAGGTGCGTATTCTGGTACCCAAGAAGGGACAGAAGGAGCGGCTGGTAGAGCTGGCACACAAAAATGCGCTGATGGTTCTGGAACAGGATGCCCAGAAGATCCGCCGGGCAGAGGAGAGGACCATCGGTGCCATGCAGGAAATTTGTTCCTGGATCGGTATCACGGGAGTACACAGAGTGGAATCCTACGATATTTCGAATATCAGCGGATTTCAATCAGTAGGCTCTATGGTGGTTTTTGAGGATGGCAGTCCCCGCAAAAGCGACTACCGGAAGTTCCGGATCAAAACGGTTCAGGGACCGGATGATTATGCCAGCATGCGGGAGGTTCTTACCAGACGTTTTGAGCATGGGCTGGAAGAGGAGAAAAAGCTGGCAGAGCAGGGCTTTGATGAGGAAAATGGCAGCTTTACCCGCTATCCGGATCTGATCATGATGGACGGTGGAAAGGGGCAGGTGCATATTGCCGAGGAGGTGCTTCGTAAGCTTCATTTAACCATTCCTGTCTGTGGTATGGTCAAGGATGACAGACACCGTACCAGAGGAATTTATTTTCAGGGGGAGGAGCTTCCGATTGATATTAACAGCGAAGGCTTTCACCTGATGACCCGGATACAGGATGAGGTACACCGGTTTGCTATCGAGTATCACCGCTCTTTGCGGAGCAAGGTGCAGGTAAAGTCTATTTTGGATGATATTCCGGGGATCGGCGGGAAAAGACGCCGTGCATTAATGAAGAAGTTTGGCTCCATTGAAGCAGTCAGGAGCGCAGACATAGAGGAGTTATCACAAACAGAAACCATGAACTTAGGGGCTGCGCGCAAGGTGTATGATTTCTTCCATCCGGCAGATGGGGAGACCGGCGGGCAGGAAGCACAGATTAAAGGAGAACAGAATGGCAGAGACATATAGTGTATTATTGGAAAAATTAATCGAACAAATGGAACTGGAAAATGTAACCAAGGATGTAGATGTTTCACGGATCGAGATCGTGCAGACCGACGTGAACCGTCCGGCTTTGCAGCTTGCAGGCTTTTTTGATTACTTTGATTCCGGAAGGATACAGATCATTGGTCATGTAGAGCACACATATATGGAGCAGAAGGGTCTGGATTACACATTGGAAATGATGGAGATCATCATGGCAGGCAGTGAGCGTCATACAAAGCCGCCGTGTATTGTATTCTGTCGTGATCTTCACATTGATGACAAGCTGATCCGGCTTGCCAGCAAGTATCAGGTGCCATTGCTTCGCACCGGCAAAGAGACCAATGCCTTTATGGCGGAGGTGATCCGCTGGCTCAATGTAGAGCTTGCACCGCGCTGCAGCGTTCATGGTGTACTTCTTGACCTGTTTGGTGAAGGTGTTCTGATCATGGGTGAGAGCGGCATCGGTAAGTCCGAGGTTGCACTGGAGCTGATCCACAGAGGTCATCGTCTCGTGTCCGATGATGTTGTAGAGATTAAAAAAGTAAGCGATGCCTCCCTGATCGGAAGTGCACCGGATATCACCCGTCATTTTATCGAGCTTCGTGGTATTGGTATTATTGATGCCAAAACGCTGTTTGGTGTCGAGAGTGTAAAAAATGAGCAGGAGATCAATCTGGTCATTAAGCTGGAAGAGTACAACAAAAATCAGGAATATGATCGTCTGGGTCTGGAGGAGCAGTATATTGAGTTCCTTGGAAACAAGGTTGTCTGTCATTCTATTCCGATCCGTCCGGGTCGTAACTGTGCGATCATCTGTGAGTCTGCCGCAGTCAACTACAGACAGAAGAAGATGGGTTACAATGCGGCACTGGAGCTTTATAACCGTGTAACCAACAATATTGCAGAGAAAACACAGAAGAAATAAATTGGGGATGAAGGGAAATTAGGCAGAAGGGAGAATGTATTTATGAAATTTATAAAATCAGATGATTTAAAACTGGGAATGCGTCTGGCAAAGCCTATTTACAATAGAGATGGTGTTATGCTGTATGAGCGCAATTCCAAGCTGACCAGACAGGGTATTGTCAGTATTCAGAATTTTGGATTGATCGGGGTGTATATTCTGGAGCCGGCAGAACCTGTACCGCCGATGTCGGCAGATGATATCGAGTTTGAGCGTTTTCAGGCAATGTCCATTTTTACGATCCGGGAGATCCTGGATGCTGTGACAAAGCAGAGAGAGGCAAAGGGGATGTATCAGTTTGCCAACCAGATCATCCGCCGTTACGGCAGCCTGAATCACAAGATCAGCTTTGTACAGAACCTGAGAAGTAATGAGGATTATGTATATAAGCACTCTCTGAATACGGCAATCCTCTGCGCTATGATCTCTCACAAGCTTCATATGGAGTTTAAGCAGCAGCTGGATATTGTGGTAGCGGCAATTCTGCATGATGTGGGCAGCCTGTTGATCCCACCGCATATCCGCCGCAAACGCAAAAACGAGATCACCCAGGAGGATGAAAAAAAGATCCGGACCTATCATTATGCAGCGGTTCAGCTGATTGATAATGATTATGATCTCGACCCGGAGATCAAACGTACCGTGAAGGGGATCATCAATGCACTTCATCAAACCAATGGTGATGATGCGGCTACATATAAATCTTTAAATATAGACATACTGAAAGTAGCCTATGCATATGATTCTCTGACCGCTATGAATTTTGAGGAAGAACCGGCATCCGAGATTGAGGCTGTCAGAATACTTCTTGATCCGGAGCAGGGCTTTGATCCGGAGGTAGTGACCGCACTGATCCAGAGCATCAATATTTTGCAGCCGGGTGTCTGCGTGGAATTTACCAATGGAGACAAGGGTCTGGTGGTTTCCGCCAATGATGAGGATGTGCTTGCACCGGAGGTTCTTTCGTTCCGGACGAATGTCATCTATAATATGGCCGATCCGGCAGTTACAGCGGAAGTGCAGATCCGCGATATTATGAAGACGATGGATAACCGTTACGTTATGGATACGGAGCTGTTAAAGAGTTACGAGGGACGTACCGTGCACATGGGTGAGAAACTGACACACAAGAATTATTAAAGGATAAAGAAATGTATATAATAGTAGGTTTAGGAAATCCGGAAAGGAAATACGATGGCACCCGTCACAATATCGGTTTTTCGGCGTTGACGGTGTTGGCGGATACTTACGGGATTTCCATGGATATCAAAAAGCATAAGGCGGTCTGTGGCAAAGGTGTGATCGAGGGACAGAAGGTTCTTCTGGCGATGCCGCAGACCTATATGAATCTCAGCGGAGAGAGTGTCCGGGAGCTGGTGGATTATTACAAGATCGATCCGGAGGAGGAGCTGATCGTTATTTACGATGATATCAATCTGGCACCGGGGAAGCTTCGGATTCGTCCGAAGGGCAGCGCCGGAGGACATAATGGTATCAAAAATATCATTGCACATCTGGGAACCCAGGTCTTTCCACGCATCCGTGTGGGCGTAGGAGAGAAGCCGAAGGGCTGGGATCTGGCGGATTATGTGCTGGGAAGATTTCCCGGAGAAGAAGAACCGGTGATCCGGGAGGCATTGGAAAAGACCACCAAAGCATGCTGCGAGATTATTACGGCGGATGTAACTTCCGCTATGAACAAATATAACAACAAATAACTTTATATAAGGAAAGGACAGCCATTCATGGAAACGCTATGGAAGCCTCTGGAGGAGTTAAATGCCTACGGCAGCGCCAGAGAATGTATTGAGCGGGGCAGAATGCCAATCCGGATATCAGGCTGCATCGACGGACAGAAAAGCCATCTTGTGAGTGGATTATCTCAGGAGAAAAGCTGGACGGTGATCATTACCGCCAATGAGAAAAAGGCACGGGAAATTCTTGCGGATTACCGGATGTACGACAAAAACGCCGTATTTTATCCGGCGAAAGATGTTATCTTTTATAGTGCAGATGTCCATGGCAATGCAGTAGAAACAGAACGATTAAAGACAATCAAATTATTATTAGACCAGGAGGGCGGCACAGTAATCACCACCATGACGGCGGGGATGGAATATGTGCAGTCCTTATCTGTCTATAAGAAATCATGCCGCAGACTGCAGGAGGGAGCGCAGATCGATCTGGAGGATCTGAGCCGCTGCCTGACAGATATGGGATATGAGAGACAGAGCCAGGTGGAACAGCCGGGGCAGTATTCTATCCGGGGAGGGATCGTTGATCTCTATTCTCCCACAGAGGAATGTCCGTACCGGATTGAGTTGTGGGGAGATGAGATCGATACGATACGATCCTTCGATGTGGAAAGCCAGCGGTCCATTGAGCGTGTGGAACAGATCACGATCTTTCCGGCAATGGAGATTATATTAAATGATGCGCAGCTGCGTCAGGGATTTGCAAAGATCAAAAAAGACCGGGATAAGCTGCAGGCAAAGTTCAAAAAAGCAGGGGATTTTGAGGCATATAACCGTCTCGCGGATACTATGCGGGAATGGAAGGAGCGTGTGGAGTACTCACGCAGTGGAGCCGGACTGGAAAGCTTTCTTACCTATTTTGACGGAACAGCGGGTTCTTTTTTTGATTTCTTCGACCCGGAGGAAACGCTGTTTGCGGTAGATGAACCGGTGCGCTGCCTGGAGGCGATGCAGGCGGTGGAGACAGAGTTCCGGGAAAGCATGGAAAACCGTCTGGAAAAGGGACTTTTACTGCCGGGACAAATGGAAGTCTTGTATAGTGCAGAGACAGTCAATGCTATGCTTCAGCAGAAGAAAACGGTATATTTATCCATGCTGGATGGGCTTCCGGCAGGGGTGGAGGTGAAGGAAAGCCTTCATTTGCAGTGCCAGACCATCGCTTCATACAATAAGCATTTCGAACTCCTGGTGGAGGACATGAAACGCTGGCGGGAGCAGGGCTACCGCATTTTGATGCTCTGTGCCTCCAGAACCAGGGCAAAACGTCTGGCGGGAGACTTTGAGCAGTATGATGTGCCGGCATTTTACCGGGAGACGCTGGACCGGGAGCTGCAGCCGGGAGAGCTTATGGTAAGCTATGGCCGTCTTTCAAAAGGATTTTCCTATACGCAGCTTCGTTTTGTAGTGGTGACTGAGAGTGATATCTTTGGCGCACGGACCAGAACGGGACGCAAACGTCAGAAGCAGCACAATGGTCAGGTGATCCAGAGCTTCAATGAACTCAATGTAGGAGATTTTGTGATTCATGAGAACCACGGTCTCGGTATTTACCGTGGTATTGAGAAGATCAAGGTAGACAATGTTGCCAAGGATTTCATCAAAATTGAGTATGGAGACGGTGGGAATCTTTACGTTCCGGCATCGGCACTGGATGTTCTGCAGAAGTATGCCAGTCAGGATGCAGCCAAAAAGCCAAAGCTTAACAAGCTCAACACCATGGAATGGAAAAAGACAAAGACCAGAGTCCGTGGAGCAGTTAAGGAGATTGCCAGAGAGCTGGTGGAGCTGTACGCAAAGCGTCAGGAGCAGCCGGGATACCGGTTCAGTCCGGACACCGTCTGGCAGACAGAGTTCGAGGAGATGTTTCCTTATGAGGAGACGGCAGATCAGCTGGAAGCTATTGCGGCGACAAAACGGGATATGGAAAGCAGCAGGGTGATGGACCGTCTGATCTGCGGCGATGTGGGGTACGGCAAGACAGAAGTGGCGATTCGGGCTGCCTTCAAGGCGGTAAATGACAATAAACAGGTGGCATTTCTGGTGCCAACCACCATACTGGCACAGCAGCATTACAATACCATCAGGGAAAGACTGGGAGATTATCCGATCAATGTGGAAATGATGTCGCGGTTTCGCACAGCCGCACAGCAGAAAAAGACCATTGAAAAGCTCAAGCGGGGCGAAGTGGATATTGTCATTGGTACCCACAGGCTTTTGTCCAAGGATGTTTCCTTCAAGGATCTGGGGCTTCTGATCGTAGATGAGGAGCAGCGCTTTGGTGTGACCCACAAGGAGAAGATCAAGCAGATGAAGGGGGACGTGGATGTACTGACTCTTTCGGCGACACCGATTCCGCGGACCCTGCATATGAGTCTGGTGGGAATCCGTGATATGAGTGTACTGGAGGAACCGCCGGTAGACCGTCTGCCGATCCAGACCTTTGTGATGGAGCATAGCGGAGAGATCATCCGGGAAGCCATCAACCGGGAGCTCGTGCGGGGAGGACAGGTATATTATGTATATAACCGTGTCCGTAATATCGACGAGGTTGCCATGGAGATCGCCCGTCTGGTGCCGGATGCCAATGTGGCATTTGCTCACGGCCAGATGAGTGAGAGGGAGCTGGAGCGCATTATGATGAGTTTTATTCAGGGGGAGATCGATGTGCTGATCGCAACCACCATTATTGAAACGGGGCTTGACATATCTAATGTAAATACTATCATTATAGATAATGCTGATCAGATGGGATTGTCCCAGCTTTATCAGCTCAGAGGACGTGTGGGACGTTCCAACCGGACCGCATATGCCTTTCTGATGTACAAAAAAGACAAGATTCTCCGGGAGGTGGCAGAGAAACGACTGGCAGCGATCCGGGAATATACAGATCTGGGCTCCGGCATCAAAGTTGCCATGCGGGATCTGGAGATCCGGGGAGCCGGTAATCTGCTGGGAGCAGCCCAGTCAGGTCATATGGAGGCAGTAGGATACGAGCTCTACTGCAAAATGCTCAGCGAAGCCGTTCGTACTATGAAGGGAGAACGGCCGGAGAGAGAAGAAATGGAGACAAATATTGACCTGCAGGTTGACGCATTCATTCCGGCATCGTATATTAAAAGTGAGTATCAGAAGCTGGATATGTATAAACGGATCGCGGCACTGGACAATGAGGGAGAACGCTCAGACATGGAGGATGAGCTGGTGGACCGTTTCGGTGACATTCCTCATGCGGCACAGAATCTTCTGCGGATCGCTGTACTGAAAGCGGATGCGCACCGCAGCGGTATTCTTCAGGTGACCCAGAAGCCGGATGGAATCCGGTTTTACATGCAGCCGGAGCTGTCTCTGGATGTTACAGGGATACCGGATATGATACAGGCGTTTGATGGCGATCTCCGTTATATCTCCAAGGGAGAGGCACATTTCCTGTATGTCCGCAGGGCGTTGGAGACAGGGGATGGCAAAGCGGCAGTCACGGGCAAAGCCGCAGCAAAAGAAAAACGCCGGCAGACAGAAAGAATATTTCAGGCAGCAGAAAGTGTTGTGAAGGCCATAGGACAGCTTCAGGGACATGATACAGAAATGACAGCTTCCAGTGGGCAGGATAAAGACGCAAAAGAAAGAATGGAGTAAGCATCATGCAGAGAAAAAAATGGATATCAGGCTTATGTATTGCCATGGCAGCAGCTCTTGTATTTACCGGCTGTGGCCATAAAAAATCATCAAGAGAAGAAAAAGGAACAACGGTGTCCTCCGGTACTGTCGTAATGATGGTCGGAGACGATCAGGTGCGCTACAGTGAAGTGATGGCATATTGTTATTTTCTGAAATGCCAGTATGAGGACAGCTTTGGCAAGGAGCTGTGGCAATACAAGCTGGATGACAATGAAACCATCGGTGACCAGGCAAAGCAGGAGATTGTCAATATGATCACGCAGTTGAAAGTGATCTCCGATGTAGCTCAGCAGCAGGAGGTCAGTCTCTCGGCAGACGAGCAGGACGAGGCGCTTCGTCAGGCGGAAAGTCTGGTGCAGAATGCCAAGGCGGCCGACAAAAAGGAATACGGTCTTTCTGTCCAGAAGATCAGTGAGATCTATCAGGAGAATCTGCTGGCAGAAAAGATGTTTTATGTTGCGACAGATGAAGCAGATACCAATGTGACAGACGAGGAAGCAAGCGAAGCGATCCGGAAGGAGGCAGCAAAAACGGCATCCGGTTCGGCACTGCAGACGGAGGAGGATATCTCCATCACACAGGATATGATCGATCAGCAGAAGGAAAAGATCATCCGGCAGCGCCAGTCGGATATGTTTGTCAAAAAGTATAATCAATGGCTTCAGGACAAAAAAGTGGACATCAATCAGAGCTTCTGGAACGACTTTACATTGTAGGAAAGGATGTTTACAGAGACAACGTGATTTGTTATACTAAAAGATAGGACAAATGGCAGTATTTGTACGAAAGAGAGGAACGAAAATGGTGAAAGCAGAGCATGTTAATCCATTTATTTTATCTGTGTGCAAGGTTGTAAAGGACGTATGCAAGATGGATCTCAAGATTGGAAAACCCGGAGTAAAGAAAGAAGAGTACCCGGATGATGCTTCTATTATTGAACTTGGCATTGTAGGAGGCCTGAGTGGCAAGGTTATACTCAACATGGAGCATCCGGCAGCGTTAGAAATCATTTCCAAAATGATGATGCAGCCGGTTAATACGATTGATGAGATCGGACAGAGTGCCATCTCCGAACTGGGGAATATGATCGCAGGTAATGCAGCGACAGTATTTGCCAGCAACAATATTCGGATCGACATTACCCCGCCGGGATATTACGATGGCAGCAGCTACCAGGGGCAGGGAAACCAGATGTTGAGCATTCCGTTTTGTTCGGATGCAGGTTCCATATCCGTAGATATTTTTATTGCAGAATAACACAGCCGGCAGCAGACAGCCTGCCGGCTTTCTAAATGAATAAATAACGCAGAAAGGATGCAGGATTACTATGGCAGGATTTAAACGATATCGCAAGGACGATCCCGTTTCGTATTCTCTGGGAATTACACTGACCTTTGAACTCCTTCGATACAAGACAGAATATGTCAATAAAGTATATGTTCACTCCGCAATGAAAGAAGGAGACACATATGATAAGCTGCGGGCAATATGCAGGGAAGCCGGCATACCGGTCCAGCAGACGGACAAAATATTTCACGTACTCTCCCAAAAGGAAAACTGCTACGTGATCGGAGAATTCCGCAAATTTCCTGGAACATTGCAAAAAGACGCCTCTCATATCGTGCTGGTCAATCCGTCCAATGCGGGAAACATGGGAACCATTATGAGAAGTGCCCTTGGATTTGAGCTAAACCAGATGGCAATCGTGCGCCCGGCAGTGGATGCATTTGACCCAAAAGTCGTGCGGGCGTCTATGGGAGCGATCTTTTCCACAGAGTTTCAGTATTTTGATACCTTTGAGGAGTACCGGCAGCAGTTTGGAGACAGAGAATTGTATCCGTTTATGCTGCAGGCACAGATTACATTGCCGGAGATCCATCCGTCAGGGACGTATTCTCTGATCTTTGGCAACGAGGCAACCGGTCTGCCGGGAGAATTTCTCAATATAGGCACATCAGTTATTATCCCGCATTCCCACAGGATTGACAGCCTGAATCTGCCGATTGCCGCCAGTATCGCAATGTATGCGGCTCATAGTGCATCTCGCCGGTGACGGATTTTGTGGCGTTCATATCAGGAGTATATAATCCTGATGTGTTGACAACAAATGTATAATATATTATAGACAAAGAAGTAAGAAAGGAAGGATTATTATGGCAAAGATTGATATTATTTCGGGATTTTTAGGAGCAGGAAAGACCACATTGATCAAAAAACTGATCGCAGAAGCTTTTACAGGAGAGAAGCTTGTACTGATAGAAAATGAATTTGGTGAGATCGGCATTGATGGCGGTTTCCTGAAGGAGGCCGGCATCCAGATCACAGAGATGAACTCAGGCTGTATCTGCTGTTCGCTGGTGGGCGACTTTGGCGCAGCATTAAAGGAAGTGCTGGAGAAGTATTCTCCGGACCGTGTGATCATTGAGCCGTCCGGTGTAGGCAAGCTGTCTGACGTTATCAAAGCAGTACAGAATATCGGAGAGGGCGTTGAGATCAACAGTACCGCTGTTGTTGTAGATGCCCAGAAATGCAAAATGTATATGAAGAACTACGGAGAGTTCTACAATAACCAGATCGAATATGCAGGAACAGTAATTCTCAGCCGTACCCAGAAGGTGTCTGATGATAAGCTGGACACCTGTGTAAAGATGATCCGTGAAAAGAATGATGAGGCTTCCATCATTACAACACCTTGGGATGATATCAATGGAAAGAACATCCTTGAGGCAATGGAAAAGGTAAATTCTCTGGAAAAAGAGCTTATGGAAGAGCATGAGCACCATCATCATGATGGCGGATGCTGCTGTGGTCATCACCACGATCATGATGAGCATCATCATGACCATGACGAGCACGAGCATCATCATGATGGAGAGTGTGGCTGCGGCCATCATCATGACGACCATGAGCATCATCATGATGGAGAGTGTGGCTGTGGTCATCACCATGATCATGAGGGACATCATCACGCAGATGATGTATTTACAAGCTGGGGCGTAGAGACTGCTCATAAGTTTACCGAGGAGGAGCTGAAAGATATTCTGGACAAGCTGGCAAAGGGCGACGGGTACGGAGAGGTACTTCGTGCCAAAGGTATCGTGACACCGGTAGAGGGAGAGTGGTTCCACTTCGATCTGGTACCGGAGGAGACTGAGCTTCGCCGTGGTGCGGCAGATTATACAGGACGTATCTGTGTCATCGGTGCAAATCTCAACGAGGATAAGATTAAAGAATTGTTCCATGTATGATAGAAGAAACACAACGCAACGATTAGTTTATTGTAATGACAAATGACACAACAAAGAGAGGATAGCTATGTTTGGAAAGCAAAAACAGGAGATGATGGTATACGTCATCATGGGATTTCTTGAGGCAGGAAAGACAAGTCTGATCCGCGACTTGCTGGTGGATGAGCTTTTTGACGACAAATCCAAAACACTGATTCTTGTCTGTGAAGAAGGAGAGGAAGAATATCCTCAGGCGCTTCTTGATCAGACCCATGCGGCATGTGAATATATCGAGGACGAGGAGTCCTTCAATGGCAAGGTAATAGAAAAGTTTCTGAAAAAGCACCGCCCGGATCGTATTATTATAGAATACAATGGAATGTGGTCCACAAAACATATCCCGGAGATGTATGATTTCCTGGAGGATATCTGCTTTGACCGGGAGGTATACTTCCAGACCATAGATGTCGTAAATGACGAAACCTTTTTATTATATACGCGGAATATGCCGTCTATGATGGTAGAGCATTACAAGGTATCGGAGATGGTCATCGTCAACCGTTGCACCGTAGAAAATACCAACAAAAATGCCATTCGCGGCAGCGTAAAAGCAGTAAATCCGAGAGCGCAGATCGTTTATGAGTCAGAGGATGATGCGTTCTACGAGATGAAGGACGAAATGCCATTTGACGTCAAAGCGGATATCATTGATATCAAGGAAGACGATTTTGGCCTCTGGTATGTGGATATGATCGATCATCAGTCTGTTTATGATGGCAAGACACTTCATCTCACAGGACGGATCCAGAAAACCAGAGGACTTGAAAAGGGTTATGTGGTATTTGGACGCCATGCCATGACCTGCTGCGCCGATGACGTGCAGTTTATCGGATTTCTCTGCAAAGCCGATGACTGGTCTGACTTTGCAAATGGCAGCTATGTCACGATCACGGCACGTCTGGAGTTTAAATTCCGCAAAGAATACGGAGAAGAGGGACCGGTATTTTATGCAGAAGAAGTTGTGGCGGCACAAAAACCGAAGGAAGAACTGGTATATTTCAATTAACCGGTTAAATGTTATGCAAAAATGCCAAGAAAAGTAAAAAATAAATAAAAGCATTATGAAAAATGCACAAAATAATACGAAAGTGTGACGGTTTTGGACATAAAACACAAAAAAACAATCTTCGGATTGGTGAATTTGTCTATATCACATTTTGAAGAAAGTTGTTATGATATAATGCGTAATGGAAGTGGTATAGTTATCGGCAGTTGCGGAGTCGATAATTATGTACACTTCTTAAAAAATCAAAACAACCCATAGAATAAATTGGGGGAAATTTTAAGGAGGAAAAGAAATGAAGTTAACAAAGGGAATGAAGAAAGCTCTTTCCTTACTTCTGTCTGCTGCTATGGTAGTTACAGGAGTAAACGTAACTGCAGGCAAGGCTAGTGCCGAGGAAACTACAGCAACACCAAGCAAGTATGTATTAGAGATCACTACACCAAAGGAGGGTGATGGTCATAACAAAGATACAAACGAGAATCTTGTGACAAAGCTCAACGGTGAAGTTGTTGATTTTTATGGTCATGATGGAGATGATATGACGGTTGATGGTGTAAATCATTCTAGCCGTACATTCTTCCCAATGGAGATCGCTAATAAGATCGCCGCATTCAAGCAGCCTGTTTACAAGGTAACATCTCTTACTGAAGGTGCTACTCTGAAACTTTGGGATTTCTGCTGGAATGGTAAATGCAAACTGGGTGATCAGGAAGCTAGTCTTAACAATTCATACATTAAAAATGGTGAATTCTGGGGCAATGTGAAAGATAAGTCAACATTCTTTGGTGAATATAAGCTTGGCGAGACAGAGATCGGTATTGACCTTTCTGAGGAGTATGAGGATGGAGAGGCTCCTGCGGCTCCAGATTGGAATGGTGGTACATTCTTAGGATTCGGTCTTGATTTCGGTGCAAGTGCAACAATCGAGGTTTATGATGCAGCACCTGCAGAGGTGCCGACAGAGACACCTGCAGCTACAGCTACAACTCCAGCAAAGACAACAGCTCCGGCAAAGACAACAGCTCCGGCAAAGACAACAACACCTGCTCAGATTACAACAAAGCAGACAATTACAACTCCTGCAGCAGTTGGTACATCCAAGATCAAAGCTGCTCAGAAGACAGTAGTAGTTGCTCCTGGTAAGACTGTTAAGGTTGGATTCACAGCAACAGCTGCTAAGCCAGCTACAAAGGCTGCAGTAGTTACAGCTACAACAGCTTCTAAGAAGGTTGCTACAGCTAAGGTTAAGGGCAAGAAGGTTGTAATCAAGGCTCCTAAGAAGGCCGTTAAGGGTGCTTCTACAACAGTAACTCTGAAGTCTACAAATGGTGATAAGAAGGTTTCTGCTAAGATCAAGGTTTATGTCCGCAACTCAGCCAAGAAGGTTAAGGCAGCTAAGAAAGCCATCACTGTTAAGAAGGGTAAGACTACTAAGTTAGTAATTAAGGCATCTAAGGTTCAGAATAAGAAGAAAGCATTTGCTGATACAATTACTGTAAAGGGCAAGATTGTTAAGCTTACAGACGTTAAGTTTGCTAAGGGTAAAGCTACTCTTACTCTGAAGGGTGCTAAGAAGGCTAAGAAAAAAGCCGTAACAATCAAGGTAGGTTCTAAATCTGTAAAGGTTAAAGCTACCGTTAAATAATAGTTCACTTCTATTACAATAATAATAAGAGCTTTCAAAAGGAAGGGGATACCTGAAAGGGTATCTCCTTTTTCTTTTTAGAAATTATGGCGTTAATTATGCGTAAAATCATTTGAACAATACAGAAAATTGGGTGTTGCTTTAAAGAAGGTGTAATGATGTGATTTAGACGCTTTAAAATGATTTAAGACGCATTTAAAGCCAGCAGCACGGTAATTCGCGGATGATTGGCAGGTTTATGATTTCTGCGGAATCAGAGGAGAAACAAAGGTGAAAAGCGAACAGTGAAACGGAACGAAGTCTGAAGACTGAAGAGGACCAAAATTCACCGGATAAAGCAAAAAATATACCGGGGAAGAACGTTCACAGGAGCGAAAGGATGCCGTATGTAAAGTGTTTTAAAAGGGATCTGGCCGGAAAAAAATCCATTTTTTGGATTGCTTTGAGGCCTGAATTGGAGGGCATTGGAAAAGATTTTAAAAAAAATTAAAAAAAGTTTTGAAAAAGTGTTGACAACTTCGGAAAAGCGTGATAATATATATCTCGCTGACGCAGA